>OBDJ01000003.1_pt1 | contig 289572 bp, 259 predicted proteins | sample 1518041 | NCBI WGS metagenome assembly OBDJ01 (sample SAMN01760916, study PRJEB22395) | human gut metagenome
TGGAGAACGGCTGCTGCAAAAAGCGGTGGCATTTGGAGTGTTTTGCGTGCCGAAGTCTTTGTGAGCTGCGTTGACAGCGGGTTGTTTTTTGAGCGGATCGGTACATTTTAGCTTCCGTATTGCAGTAATCGAGTGCAATTGAAGCTTGCGCAGCAGTAACAGGCTCAGGACTTCCGCGGTGCAGAAAATCGCGGGCAAAGAATTGAAAATGTTTGATAAAGAGTCGGTTAGTTTTCATTGAAAATAAGGTTTGTTCGGAGCATCACGGGCGTCAAAACTGCGGGAAAGCAAAATGCCCGCACAAAAGCACGGGCATAGGTTGTTCGGGTGAATGCAATGAACCGTTCTTTGCAAACAGGTTATGCATTTGTTTTGTGGCCTGCCGAACGATTCCTTTGCAGAAAAGTGCTGCAAAAGCTTGCTTTTCCGCAGAAAGAATCGTTATCGGGTTGCTTTCGGTTTCCGTGACATTTGCGCTTGCCTTACTTGCCGTCAGGTCGGTGCGCAGCACGAAAAAAACCGCTTTGAATTACAATTTCAGGGTTTAAGTACGGAAGATATTGAATTATCCGTTTCTGATTCTCGTATTTGCGCAGATCTGATTTCGAACGCTGAACGGAAAATGAACTCGCTGACGGGAGGGGGAAACTCGTCTCCGTAGGACTTGAACAGGGCGTGAAACTCTTTGTTCTCTTGAGATTGCCATGCGATTGCAATTGAATATCGCATACATCGCGTAGCCTTAGCGCGGCTGATACCGTATTCGGATTCCAAAATCCCGAAAATATCAGAGCCGTGACCGTAATAGTTCATCGGGTTCGCTGCAATTGAGCTGATTGCACATGCGAGATACCCGAACCCGGCGTGTTGGGGAAAGAACCCCAATCGCAGCAAAAACGCCGAAGACTGCCATAAAAGAACCATATAAAACCTCCATTGTTTTACTTGTATTTCCTCACGGGCGGGACTTGCTCATCCTCTGTTCTGCCGTGAGCTTGATATGAATTATAGCCATGTTAGGTGATTTTGTGAAGTGCATGGTAAAAGATGACTATTACAAGTGAGGGGTTGACAAACTTTCTAACACGCAGTAATTGCAGTATAATCGCATATTTGAGATTACTTTCAGACATTTTAAAGGCAAATTTCCAACTCCTCCGCGAGCGTTATATATCATTCAACCCCTTTTTCGAGGCAAAAAACCGCCCGAAAAGACTCGAATATACAAACTTGTTCAAAAATGTTTTGGTATATTTTCAAAAACGTTTGCGGAACAAAAAACATATTATACGGCAGAGCCGCAACAAAAGAACAGAGGGGTAAACAGACACGGTTTATCGAATGCATATACGCATGACTCAGGTAAGAGAAGAAACGGCGATTGCAGATAAAACACGGTCAATTGAACAATTGCTCAATTATTTTCAAAAAACTGTTGACAAGGAAGGGGCAGTTGTGTATAATAACAATTGAACAGATGTTCAACTGTTTGCGAGAACAAGCAGGCAGTTGATAAGGTGATAAAAAGGGGGCCGGGATTTATGGGCGACACGATTCCGAACTGTGAATTCATGCATGCGCATGAAGAAATCATTGAAAAGGTCAATGCATCGATGCCCGATGAAGAACTTTTGTACGATCTTGCGGAGTTGTATAAAGTGTTTGGAGACAGCACAAGGATAAAAATACTCTATGTGCTGTTTGAGAGCGAAATGTGCGTATGCGATATTGCGCAGCTTTTGAATCTCAGCACTTCTGCAATTTCGCATCAACTTCGCGTGCTGAAACAATCGCAGCTTGTAAAGTTTCGGCGCGAGGGCAAAACCGTTTTCTATTCGCTTGCGGATTCTCATGTACGCTCCATTCTTGCTCAGGGAATGGAACACGTGTGCGAATAAACGGTAGGAATAAAGACTGAATCTGTCTTGAACGAAAATAAAACAGTACCTGTTCAGTGAAACGGGCCGTGACAATAAAGCAATTAAAATCAGGAGGATGAATACCATGAAAAAGACTTATAGAATTGAAGGACTTGACTGTGCAAACTGCGCCGCAAAGATCGAAGGCATGATTTCAAAGCTTGACGGTGTGAATTCATGCACCATCAATTTCATTACAGGCAAAATAATCATTGATGCCGATGATGAAAAATTTGAGACTGTTTTGCAAGAGGCGGCGCATGTTTGCCGCAAAGTTGAACGCGATGCGGAAATTATCGTCAAATAACGAACTGATGATAAATTGCTGCTGGAAACGATTCGGCTGCCGCAGACCGTGCATGAACGTTAATTCTGCGGCAGTCAATACTGACAGCGCGATAAAACAGAGAAGGGTGTATTTTCGATTTCGATAATACGAGGTGCGATATGACAAAATCACAAAAACGCGAGCTGACAATGATTATTATAGGTGCGGTTTTGCTTGCTGCCGCAGTTGCCGTTACTCATATTTTTTCCCAAATTCCGAGATGGAGCAAACTTTTGATTTTTGCGGTGCCGTATATTGTTCTTGGTTTGAATGTAATCCTTGATGCTGTACACGGACTTGCGGGGAAACAATTTCTCGACGAAAAATTTCTTATGTCCGTTGCATCTGTCGGTGCACTTGCCGTGGGAGAATATGCCGAAGCGGTGCTTGTCATGCTGCTTTACAGGCTCGGTGAGCTGCTTCAGTCGATTGCTGTCGGAAAAAGCAGGCGTTCGATTGCCGACCTTATGGACATTTGTCCGGAGAGTGCGAAGCTTGAGACTGCTGACGGAATAAAGCAGGTTTCGCCGGATGAAGTTCATGTGGGCGACATCTTTGTTGTCCGTGCGGGGGAACGTGTTCCTCTGGACGGCATTGTGGTTGAGGGGAGCTCAAGCCTTAACACGGCTGCATTAACGGGAGAGTCTGCACCGCGGGATGTTGCGGCGGGCGAAAGCATAACTTCGGGATGCATAAATATTCAGGGAACTTTGCGGGTGCGTGCCGAACGCGAATACGAGGATTCAACCGTCGCCCGTATGCTGGAACTCATCGAAGGGGCGACTGCAAACAAGTCAAAAAGCGAGAACTTTATAACAAAATTCGCTCGCTGGTATACACCGAGTGTTGTCGGACTTGTTATTTTGCTTGCAATCATTCCGCCGCTTTTCTTCAACGGCTCATGGTCGGAGTGGATCTACCGCGCGTTGACTTTCCTTGTTATTTCCTGCCCTTGTGCGCTTGTCATATCTGTTCCGCTGACGTTTTTCGGCGGAATAGGCGGAGCGGGAAAACGCGGCATTCTCGTGAAAGGTTCCAACTATATGGAGACGCTTGCGCGCTGCGGAACGGTACTTTTTGATAAAACCGGCACACTTACACACGGAAGGTTCAGCATTAAAGCCATATATGCAGAACCCGATGCAAGCGAGGAAACGCTGCTTACATACACAGCCGCTGCCGAGAGCTTTTCAACGCATCCGCTTGCTGCCTGCATAATGTCTGCGGCAGAAGAAATGAAGCTGCCGAAAGCAGCCGAAGTTGAGGAGATTGCGGGACACGGAGTTAAAGCGGTTGTTGACGGTCGGACGGTTTGCGCGGGTAATTTGAAACTTATGCACAAAATCGGAGCAAAGCCCGTTGAACGTGATGCGTCCGGGACCGTTATTTATACGGCGGTTGACGGAAAGTACATGGGCTGTATCGAGATTGCCGACACACCCAAAGAAGGCGCAAAGAAGGCTGTCGAGGAACTTAACAACGACTTGGGCATCAGGACTGTGATGCTGACGGGCGACAGAAAAGCGGCTGCGAAGAATATTGCGGATACGCTCGGCATTGCTGAATTCCATGCGGAACTTCTGCCGCAGAACAAAGTTGAAATTGTTGAGCAAGAACTGGCAAAAGAGAACGGAAAACGCAGCGTTGCATTTGTCGGAGACGGAATCAATGATGCGCCGGTTATTGCAAGAGCGGATGTAGGGCTTGCAATGGGCGGGCTTGGCTCCGATGCGGCGATCGAGGCGGCAGATATTGTCATTATGGACGACAGGATTGAAAAGGTTCCGCTTGCTGTTCGCATTGCAAGGCGCACGGTTCGTATCGCGTGGCAGAACATAATTTTTGCATTGGCCGTCAAACTTGCAACTTTGCTGCTTGGAGCGTTAGGTTATGCAGAAATGTGGATGGCACTGGTGGCCGATGTAGGAGTCTGCCTGATTGCAATTCTTAATGCAATGCGTGCAATGCATCCGGGAAAATGACAGCAGGCGTACTTTGCGGACAATTGAAAAAAGAACTCAAAGTAAAAGAGTATTAACAGTTTAAAAACCGAGAGAAACCGGCATGCATTACAAAAATTGCTGCCGGTTTCTTTATCTGCTGAAAACAGCTGCCTTTTTTGAGTGGGATTACCGAAAAACGCGGCCGAACAATCAGATTTTTGAATAAAAATGCTTTCATTTTCGATGTTGCTCCCGAAACGAGCCGCAAATCGGGGCCTGCTTAAATATATCGCATTTACCGTGAAAAATTGCGTGCTCTGGACTTGAAAACACACAAAAACTGTACTATAATTGAGATTGATAGAGGCTTTTAATGCAAATAACCGATGAACGCCGGAATGGTCGGTTGTCCGGTTGCATTTGCAAATACTTAAGAGACTTGTCCTATTATTGAAAGGAGTCAATATGGATTTTAACCTTTCCAAGCAGCAAGAGCTTATTCGGCAGCTCATGCATGATTTCGCAGAAAACGAAGTAAAGCCCCTTGCAGCCGAGATCGATGACACGGAGCAGTTCCCCGTTGAAACCGTCCGCAAAATGGCAAAATACGGAATGCTCGGCATCAATATCCCCGCGCAATACGGCGGAGCGGGCGGAGACACGCTCAGCTACATCATCGCGATTGAAGAACTCGCAAAGGTTTGTGCAACAACTTCAATCATCCTCAGCGCACACACGTCGCTTGCCTGTTATCCCATCCTTGCATACGGCACCGAAGAGCAGAAGCAGAAGTATCTCGTTCCCCTTGCCAAGGGTGAAAAACTCGGTGCGTTCGGTTTGACCGAACCCAACGCAGGCACGGACTCTGCCGCACAGCAGACGGTTGCGGTGCTTGACGGTGATCATTTTGTGCTTAACGGAAGCAAATGCTTCATCACAAACGGCGGCTATGCCGACACCTTCATTGTTTTTGCAATGACGGATAAATCCCGCGGCAACAAGGGCATTTCCGCATTTATTATTGAAAAAGGCTTCAAGGGCTTCTCAATAGGCAAGGTTGAACACAAGCTCGGCATTCGCGCAAGCTCAACAACCGAACTTGTTTTCGAAGACTGCATTGTTCCCAAAGAGAATCTGCTCGGCGACCTCAACAAGGGCTTCAAAATTGCAATGACCACCCTTGACGGCGGGCGTGTAGGCGTTGCAGCACAGGCTCTCGGCATTGCTGAGGGTGCGTTCAACGAAACCATCAAGTACATGAAGGAAAGAATCCAGTTCGGAAAACCTCTTTCCGCATTCCAGGGTCTCCAGTGGATGGTTGCCGACATGAAGTGCGAAATAGAGTCCTCCAAGCTCCTGCTTTACAGGGCTGCAATGGCAAAGGACAGCGGCAAGCCTTTCTCCATGGATGCTGCAATGGCAAAGCTCCGCTGCGCGGAAACCGCAATGGATGTTACCACAAAGTGCGTGCAGCTCCACGGCGGCTACGGCTATTCACGCGAATATCCGATTGAACGAATGATGCGCGATGCAAAGATTACCGAGATCTACGAGGGCACCTCGCAGGTTCAGAAGATGGTTATCTCCGGCGCAATTTTCAGATAAACGGAGGATACAGAACATGAAAATAATCGTTTGCATAAAACAGGTTCCCGATACCACCGAAGTTAAGCTTGATCCCAAGACCGGCAGACTTATCCGTGACGGCGTACCCAGCATCATCAACCCCGATGACAAAAATGCTCTTGAAGAAGCTCTCCGCATCAAGGACGAGAACCCCGACACAACGGTCACCGTTGTTTCGATGGGTCCCCCTCAGGCTGATGTTGCAATGCGCGAAGCGCTTGCAATGGGTGCCGATGAAGCGATCCTCATCAGCGGCAGGGAGTTCGGCGGTTCCGATACTTGGGCAACCAGCTACATTATTGCAACCGCAATCAAAAAGATTCCCGATTACGACATCATCTTCTGCGGCAGGCAGGCAATCGACGGCGACACCGCACAGGTCGGTCCCCAGATTGCGGAACAGCTGAACATCCCGCAGATCACCTACGTTCAGAAGCTCGATATCGAAGGCGATAAGGTTATCGTTCAGCGTCAGCTTGAGGACGGCTACACCGTTGTCGAAGCAAAGATGCCCGTTCTTCTTACGGCAATCAAAGAACTTAACACGCCGCGTTATATGACTCCCAAGGGAATTTTCGAAGCATATAACAAGACCGTTCAGGTTTGGGGCTTTAACGATGTTCCCGTTGATGCCGAAAAGATCGGGCTCAAGGGTTCTCCCACCAACGTAAACAGAACCTTCAGCCCCGAAGCAAAGGGCAAGGGCATCATGCTCGAGGGTGCAGATAAGGAAACCGTTAAGACCCTTATCGCAAAGCTCGATGAAAAGCATCTGCTGTAATAGGAGGCATATTTATGGTTAAAGTTATTACTGAAAAATGTATTGGCTGCGGCGCATGCGAAGCGCAATGTCCTGCCGGCGCAATCTCAACGGCAAGCGGCGTTGCGGAAATCAGCGATAAGTGCATCGGCTGCGGTGCATGTGCAAATGCCTGCCCCTGCGAGGCTATCGAGGCGGACAAGGCAGAGGCTCCCAAAGCATCAATTGATGATTACAAGGGCGTTTGGGTATTTGCCGAACAGCGTGACGGTGTTCTCATGAACACGGTTTTTGAGCTTCTCGGTGAAGGCAGAAAGCTTGCGGACAAGCTCAACACCGAACTTTCCGCAATCCTCCTCGGCAGCAATGTTTCCAATCTCTGCAACGAGCTTGGCGCATACGGTGCGGATCGCGTTATCCTCTGCGAAAGTGAGCTGCTCAAGGACTACAACACTGAGGCATATGCAAAGGTTATCGTTGATGTCATCAACGATCGCAAGCCCGCTGTCCTGCTTATCGGTGCAACAAATATCGGCCGCGATATCGGTCCGCGCCTTTCCGCAAGGCTCTACACCGGTCTTACCGCAGACTGCACCGCTCTTGATATTGACCCCGAAACCCACGGTCTGCTTCAGACTCGTCCCGCATTCGGCGGCAACGTCATGGCAACCATCATCACGCCCAATCATCGCCCGCAGATGTCAACCGTACGTCCCGGCGTTATGAAAAAGGCAGCTTACAACCCCGAACATAAGGCGATTGTGGATAAGGCGGCATTCTCCCTCGAGTCAAGCGATATTCACACCCGCGTTATTGAAACCGTAAAATCCCTTAAGCAGGAAGTTAACCTTGTTGACGCTGATATCATCGTATCCGGCGGCAGGGGTGTCGGCAGTGCGGAAGGTTTCAAACTCATTGAAGAACTTGCAAATGTTCTCGGCGGTGTTGTCGGTGCAAGCCGCTCCGCTGTTGAAGCAGGTTATATCGGTGCCGACCATCAGGTTGGACAGACCGGCAAAACCGTTCGTCCCCGTATCTATATTGCGGCGGGTATCTCCGGTGCGATTCAGCATCTTGCAGGTATGCAGAACAGTGAGTGCATTATTGCGATTAACAAGAATCCCGATGCGCCTATTTTCGGCGTTGCGGATTACGGTATCTGCGGTGACCTGCACAAGGTTATCCCCCTCATGATTGAGGAACTGAAAAACAGATAACCTTCGTTCGTATTTTCAATAAAATAATCAAAAAAGCGCAGCCGGATTTTTTCGACTGCGCTTTTCTTCGTGATTTGATTCTCTTTAATTCACTTTGCAAAAGATACGCAGCAAGCGGGATTTATCGCTTGCTGCCGGCAGCCCGTGAACCGATATGCATGGGTTGACCGTTTGAATACAGTAAAAATATGACTTGCCGGGTAAAGCCGTGAAATCAATAAACTCGGTTTCGCCGGTACTCCCGCTGATTTCGGCTATACAGCGTTCGGTTTGTGAATTCAATGCTCCGAAAACTCCGCATTCGGCACGAATGATTCGATAGCAAAGCCGTGAATCCTGTGCGGTGAATCGTATTGCGGGATTTCCGCGCTCATCACTTCGCCATGATACATCCTGCGGAGGAGACGGCAATTGCCAGAACTTGCTTGTTTCGGAAGGTGCAGCAGAAATCGGAAAGTATTCCCGAACGATCTCACTGTCGGGGGTATACGCTGTTGCAAGGACTGCTTTATGTTCGGTTTCAAGTGCGGCTTTGTCCAATGCAAATAAACGTATTCCGTCCGGCACGGGAAACTCTTGCGCCTCTTTGCCGCTGTAGAGGTGATTAAAGAGCTCTTTCGCAATAAGACTTGCACTGTTTCCGCCCGTGGTACCTTCGGGAAGTGTTCCGAATTCCGCTGAATCTGTGCCAAGCCATACAACAGCGGTATAATCACAAGTATATGCCGCAAGCCATGCATCACGAACCTCGCCGCCTGAATCCAGGTTGGTTCCCGTTTTTGCTGCGATGGGAAGGTTGGTTTCCGAAAGAACTTTTGCTGTGCCCTCATCAACGGCGGTGCGCAGCATGCTTGTAACGATGAAAGCTGTTTCGGCACACATTGCATGTGTTTTTTCCGACCGGTGTTCATACAGTATCGAATATTCGTCGGAACCGGTCACGGCAGGTGAAACAATTTTGGTTACGGCAAATGGCTCTGTATATCTGCCTCCGCCGGACAGCGCACAGTATGCCCCGGAAAGCTCCAACGGGGATACCCCGTGCGTGAATCCACCGAGGGCAAGTGCAAGGCTGAGGTTTTCGCCTTCGAATGAAATCCCGAGGTGTTCGGCAAAAAGCACCGCGTTCGGAATCCCGACTTCGGACAAAAGCTCAACGGCAGGAATGTTAAGTGATTTTGCAAGAGCAGTGCGCAGCGTGATTTTCCCCATGTATTTGTCGCCGGAATTGCGTGGAGAATACCCGTCAAAAGAACGCGGACTGTCATCAACTGTCGAAGCCGCAGTGCTGCCGCGAAGTTCAACCGCCGGAGCATAGCAAAGTATCGGCTTAATCAGTGAGCCGGGCTGGCGTTCGGCATTCACGGCACGGTTAAAACAAAAACGCGTGTATTCGCCGCGTCCGCCGTTTATTGCGGCAATACTGCCGTCGCTTCGAAGCAAAACAATTGCCCCTTGCGCGTTTTTGCAGGGCATAAGTTCGGAATCGTTAATCAGTGCAGTGCAGTAATTGTCCGCATCCGTGTCAAGCGTGGTATAGACTTTTGCTCCGGAACGCAGAAACTCGTCCAAACTCATGCCGAGAATCTGTGCAGAACGGGACAGCACAAAGTCAATATAGTAGCTGTATTGTTTCGGTATTGCGTTTCGGAGCTCAACCTTTTCTTCAAGTGCGGCGGAATACTCTTCATCGGAGATCCTGCCGTATTCGTGCATTTGTCCAAGCACCGTATTGCGCCTTCCGAGCGATTTTTCGGCGTTAAGGTGCGGGGCATAGGTCGAAGGCGATTTCAAAATGCCCGCAAGCTGCGCAGACTGCGCAATGCTCAGGTCGCTTGCATGAACGCCGAAATAGCCGAGAGAGGCGGCTTCAATCCCGTAAAATCCGCCCCCGAAATAGACAAAATTCATATACATTTCAAGAATTTCATCCTTTGTGAACTGCTTTTCCATGCGCATTGAAAGATATGCTTCCTCCACTTTGCGTTCAAAAGTTTTTTCGCTGCTTAAGTGGCTGAGTTTTATCAATTGCTGTCCGATTGTTGAAGCGCCTTCTTTCAGCTCACCTGCTTTAATATCGGCCCATGCAGCACCGAGTATGCGGATAAAATCAATGCCCTTGTGTTCGTAAAACCGTGTATCTTCGGCAGAAATAAAGGCATATTTTACATATTCGGGAAGTGTTTCAATGCTGACGGGTATACGTTCGCCGCCGCCGCACGCAGTCGAAATAAGCGTGCCGTCCGCATCATAAATAAGCACACTCCTGTCCGAATTAAGAATCTTGTCCGCCGAAAACTCTTGCCATTCATTGATTTTGAAGAATTGGGCAAAGAATATGATAATTGCCGTGACAGCAAGTGCGGAAACAATTAACAGAATCCGCAGAATCGTCTTAAGGCGTCGTTTCCTCAATGCACGCGCACAAACTTCGGAGCTCTTTTCCTCGCTGCAATCTTCTGCACATTCGGCCGTATTATTTCGACATGATTTTATCCTGTTGATTATTTTTTTCATAAAAACACCTTTTACTGCTTTCATGCTTTTGACAGCCTGCATCTTGCGCGTTTGATTCGTGGCAAAAGTCGGTCAATTCTTGGAGAAATGCGAATTGACGCATTTCGTTACAGCCTGCCTTGCAGTTAGGGTTTGGATTTTTCGACAGGGTTATTTATGTTTTTTATTGGAGAAAGGGCTAAAAAACGGGAAAAACAAAATAAAAAGATGCTCTGCCGTTTAAGAACCCTCGGAATAACCGTTAATCGGAAATCGGAGCTGCCTCAGTGTGCGGAGCATCAGTGTTTTAAGATTTTATGTCAGCGTATTTATTATCAATATACGCCGATGCAGATACGTGCAAGTGTTATTGCATCATCGAGATTAATATCGCCGTTCGCATTCATGTCGCCGATATTGTCGCCGAACTCCGGAGCAACTCCGATGGCTGTTCGCATGATGGCAAGTGCATCGCCGATGGTGAGCGTTCCGTCTCCGTCCGCATCGCCGCCGAAAATGACTGTGACATCATTTATGCCGTCATCGGGGTAGATATTAATCCCGTCGCCGTAATTTTTATCAAGGAGAACGCCATAGCAGAAAAGACGGGGAGCAGCATGGAAACACACAGCAGAAGGGGAAGGATGGTTTTGAACAGTTTTTTCACGATATACTCCTTAAAGGTTATTGTTCATGACTCTGATTGGCGCATAGCTTAGCATACCGTTGAACTGTATACATTGTATACCAATGCAATGCGGGTGTCAATAGGTAAAACAAATTTTTGTAGAAGAATTTTAAAATCGGGAATCAATATTCGTTCTAAATCAAAAAAGTATGTGTTGCTTGGGGTGGACAAAAACGGGAAAAGTGACTATAATATAATTCGGAAGCAGACTCAGACAGACGACATAAACTGTCGGGTCGAAAGCCGAAACAGCAAAAACAGCCGAACACTGTTCGGAGCAATAATAAAGAGGTACAGAATATGAAAAAACGTGCAGCGATAATCGTTTTGGACAGCGTCGGAATCGGAGCAATGCCCGATGCAGGCGAATTTGGGGATGCGGGTGCTCACACTCTCGGCAATATTAATGCGGCGCGGCCGCTGAACATTCCGAACCTTACGGCACTCGGAATCGGAAATATTGAAAACTCACGGCTTCCGCGCACGGATGCGCCGACGGCCGCGTTCGGACGGGCAGCGGAGGTCACAAAGGCAAAGGACACAACGAGCGGACACTGGGAGATGGCAGGACTTGCAATGAAAACACCGTTCCGCACATATCCGAACGGCTTCCCGAAAGCGTTGATGGAAGAATTTGAGCGCAAAATCGGCAGAGGAACGCTTGGAAACAAAGTTGCTTCCGGCACGGTAATAATTCAGGAGCTCGGTGACGAACATGTTGCAACGGGAAAACCGATCGTTTATACCTCGGCGGACAGCGTGTTTCAAATCGCGGCGCATGAAGACGTTATCCCGCTTGAAGAGCTTTATAAAATGTGCGAGACCGCACGGGCAATGCTGACGGGCGACAACCTTGTCGGAAGAGTCATTGCGCGTCCGTTCATCGGCGGCAACGGGAAATACACCCGAACGGAAAACAGGCGTGATTTTGCCCTTCAGCCGGTCGGAGAAACGATACTTGATGCGCTTTGCGGGAAGGGCATGGATGTTGTCGGAATCGGTAAAATCGAGGACATATTTGCACATCGCGGAATCACAACCGTTGATCACACAAAGAATAACCATGACGGCATTGAGTCAACGCTGCGTTTTCTGAAAGAAGGCAGGGGGGACTTTATATTTACAAACCTTGTTGATTTCGACATGCTGTACGGGCACAGAAACGATGTTGAGGGTTATGCGGCCGCGCTGGAGTATTTCGACAGCAGACTTCCGGAGCTGCTCGGAGCAATGAAGGACGGAGATTTTGTTATCATAACGGCTGACCATGGCTGCGATCCGTGCTTCCCGGGAACAGATCATACCCGAGAGTACATTCCGATTCTTGCATTCGGGAAGGATATTCAGCCCGTGTCCGTCGGAACAAGAAACAGTTTTGCGGATATAGGCGCAACGGTCTATCGGTATCTGACCGATGAAAAGTTCGGCGCAGGTGAATCTTTCCTTAATTTGATTCGGAAATGATTCGAAATCGGTTTTGAGATTGAACGGCATTGAATGCCGTTGAAGAAAAACGAAAAAAACAGAATACTGCCGCCTCTCCGATGAATATGCTGTAACGAACAAAGTCGGAGAGGTGGTTTTATGTTCATAAAAAAGGATACATACGGAGTCGGAACGGGACGATTAAGAAAACTTCGGGTTTTATCGGCAATTATTGTCGGCTGCTGCGTGCTGTTTATTAACACGGCGGGAGTTGCTGCAAACGGTTCGGTGCATACGGAGAGCGAAAAGAAGCCGGAGCCGATCGCGGAAGGAGAGGTCAGTGCGGCATTGCTTGCGGAAGTCGGCACCGGACGTGTGGTTTATGAATATAACTCAGAGGAAAAATTGCCGGCTGCAGGTTTGACGCGCCTTGCAGCGTTGGTTTCCGTGTGCAAGGGATTCGACGAGGGACGGTTGAAACCCGGGGATGCTGTTTCTGTCAGCGAAAAAGCGGCCGGAATCGGCGGAACAACAGCCTTTCTTAAGGCAGGTGAGCAGATGGATGCGGAAACGATGCTCTTGGCGGCGGTTATGATTAATGCGGGCGATGCAACGCACTCGCTCGCGCTTGCGGCAGCAGGTTCGGAATCGGCGGCAGTGCAGGAAATTAATGCGTGCATGGCGGGGATTGGTGTTGAAACAAATTTTTCGGAAATATGCGGTGCGGGAGAAAAACTGTCCGCATCAGAACTCGCAAAAATCGGTGCAGCGTTGACGGCAAGTGAATCATATCGCAAATTCGGAACAAAGTTCTATGAAAAAATCGAACACAACACCGGAGCGGGCGCAACGGAGCTTGCAAACCCGAACAAACTGGTGAAACAGTATTCGGGCTGCATCGGTGTCGGCACGGGTTCATCAACTGAGGCGGGATACTGCGGAGTTTTTGCTGCAAAACGCGGTAATACCGCATTTATTGCGGTTGTACTCGGAGCAAAAACAAGCGGAACGCGCTTTGACTGCGGCTCAGCATTGCTCGATTACGGTTTTGCCTCTTTCAGAAGTGTGGAGATTAATAAAAAAGGTGATTTGTTCGGTCAAGTTGCCGTAAACGGTTCAATGAGACGGAGCATCGGTGCAGCTGCTGAAAGCAATGTGATTCTGCTTGTGAGTGTCTCGGATACGGCATACAGCCTGAATGCGGAACTTGCGGAATGCCTTGAAGCTCCGATTACAACGGGTGATAAAGTCGGACGGTTGATTGTTACGGATTCAAAAGGCGTTGTTCTTGCCGACGTTGCACTGATTGCCGACGGAAATGCGGAAAAAGCGGTTTTTGCGGACTATCTGAAACTGATCTCGACAGAGTGGATAAAGAAAGTTTGATTAATTAATTTTGATTAATTAATCCTGTAAACCAAACATCAATTGTTCGATGGTTGCGGAAAAGAGGTAACTGTGATATAATATTCAAATCAAAAGAGAGGAATGCTCTGCGAACAGGCGAAACGTGCTTGCGTTGGAACTTGTTCGGCGGCGCAAATCACACATGCTGGAAAACATTACAAGCTTTTTGCGAAATGCATTGTATGTCGTGCCTGCAATTCTGATTTCGTTGACTTTTCATGAATTCGGTCATGCATATGCGGCATACAAAATGGGAGACCCCACGGCACGAAATCTGGGAAGAATGACGCTCAATCCGCTTGCGCACATTGACCCGATAGGCTTCATTCTGCTGGTTCTGTTTGGGTTCGGCTGGGCAAAACCGGTTCCCGTAAATCCGCGTAATTACAACAACTTCAAGAAAGGAGAAATTGTTGTTTCCCTTGCGGGTGTAACGATGAACCTTATTCTTGCCGTTGTCGGAGCGATGATTCTTTACACGATGCTCGCTGTGAACGGATACAAAATGATGACGGATAGCGTGCTGAGCACGATAGCAATAATACTTTATTATTTCGTCGGACTCAATTGCGGGCTTATTGTGTTTAACCTTATTCCGATTCCGCCGCTTGACGGTTCGCACGTTATCATTACACTCTTCGGAAAGAATATTCCGCCGAATATTCTCCTCAACATGCAGCGCTACGGTTACATTATTCTTGTTGTTGCAGTGTTCGTTTGCGACAGGCTTGATTTCTCTCCCGTGGGTATTGTTTCCGGTTGGCTGCAGGATGGAATTTATGGGTTGATGAAGCTTATATTCATTCATTGAGCTTTTGTCACAGAGTCGGGATGATTTTTCAGAGCACTGATATGGAGTACAGGGTACATCTGAAGCAATTTGACGGGCCGCTTGATCTGCTTATCCATCTTATTGAAAAAGCGGAAGTCGATATAAAGGACATTTTTGTTTCTGAAATCACTTCCGAGTTCCTGAGTTATATGACGGAGCTTGATGAGCTTGACATGGAGCAGGCGAGTGAGTTCCTGACTGTTGCTGCAACGCTTGTTTACGCAAAGTCGCGGTCGCTTTTCCCGCCCGTGCTGAAAGAAACTGACGGCGACGAAACCGAGGAGGATCCCGGAGAGGCTCTCATAAGGCAGCTTCGCGAATACAAGGCTTTTAAAGAAGCGGCAAAAACAATGCGCGAGCTTGCGCATGAGGCATACGGAATGCGAACCAAACCGCCCGAGGAATTCCCTTTGCCGCCAAAAGAGATAATCCTTCGCGACACGACGGTTGAGCGACTGTTTGCCGCCATGCTTTCGGTGCTTGGACGCTGCGGGGAGGAGAAGCAAAGAGAGCATGTTCACACCGTTCAAAAGGACGAGTTCACGGTTCGCGGCTGTACCCGCAGGATTCGCGGCGTATTGCGGAGCGAAAACGGAAAAACAACATTCGGACGATTGACTGACGGTGCCGGTCGCAGTGAGATAATCGTCACGTTCATGTCGCTGCTGGAAATGATTTCAAACGGTGAAATCCGACTCGAACAGACGGACTATTGCGGAGAGATAACGATATTCGGCGTTAAACTGCTTTCCGATGACAATACCGTGAATTATATTGATGAGCAGGATTGAACTGCTCCGGATAAAGAGAATGCGTTTGAAATCATCATGGGGAATTAATTAAAGGATTGGTTTGTGAACACGGAAACTGTTAAAATTTCGAACTGCAGCGAAAATGAGGAAACATGCGATGCTGGAAAAATCGGTGTTTTTTTCGGCATAGTTGAAGCATTGCTGTATGTTTCCGGAGAACCGGTGAGCATCACCGAACTGCAGCGTGTTTTTGATATCAGTGCGTCTGAGATACGGAAAAGCATTTCGCAAATGGCCGAAGACATGAAAAAAGCCGGACGAGGGATGATTCCGTATATGACGGAGGACACGGTTCAATTTGTTACAAATTCCGAATACAATGAATGGGTCGTGAAGCTGCTTTCTCCGCCGGAGGAGCGGACCATGAGTGATTCGCTGCTTGAGACTCTGAGCGTTATTGCGTATCGTCAACCCGTAACGCGGGCGGATATTGAAAGTGTGCGCGGGGTGCGCTGCGAGTATTCGGTGACGCAGCTGCTGAAGCAGGGGCTGATAGTTGAGCTCGGCAGGAAGGATTGCATCGGCCGCCCTATGCAGTTCGGAACAACTGATGCTTTTTTAAGAAAATTCGGCCTTTCATCGCTTCGGGATCTGCCTCCGCTGCCGATTCGGGAAGACGATGAAATCTCACAGACCGGCGACAGGGAGCTGCCTGCAAACACGTCAAGCCAAGCGGATTCCGCCGATAACGGCGGGGAATGAGACGGCTCAACCTGCGAATTATAAGTTTTTTTCATCAATACACGGGATTTGTTGCGATATTCGACGGCTGTGCATGCAATTCTGCTTGCAACTTTGCTCCGTTTGTTGTAAAATGTGCCTGTTAATATGTTATTATTCCCAAATTTTATTGGAGGTGTAAACCATGACTGCTGTTATTAAGAACGAACTTGGTACGATTACCATGAACGAAGAGCTTATCGCAAGCATTGCAGGCTTTGCCGCAGGCGAAAACTACGGGATTGTTGCAATGAACAGCAAGACGGCGGGCGATGCATTGCTTCAGCTCGTCGGTGGAGAAAATGTTAAACGCGGCGTTAAGGTTTCGATTCTTGAGGATCAGAGCATCGACATTGACCTTTACGTTACGCTTATGTACGGCGTTTCGCTTCCTGCGGTTGCTGCCAACACCATCAGCAACGTTAAATATCGCGTGGAAGAGCTGACCGGACTGAAAGTCAAGCATGTTAATATCTACGTCGAGGCAGTTCGGGTATAAAGCTTTTCGGCTTTTCACCTTGGAGGTTATAAAAATTGATTAAACGTACAATAGAGGGATCGCTTTTCCGTGAAATGCTCCTGACGGGTGCGGCTTGTCTTGAAAAGAACAAGCAGGCGATCGATGCAATGAATGTTTTTCCCGTTCCGGACGGAGACACCGGAACGAACATGTCGATGACTATGCAGCGTGCCGTTGCAGAAATCAGACAGGTTAAATCCGATTCCGTTGAAGAACTGGCTTCGGCACTTTCAATGGGAGCTCTGCGCGGCGCAAGGGGCAACTCGGGTGTTATTCTTTCTCAGATATTCAGAGGATTTTCACGTGCGCTGAAAGGCACAAAAAACGAACTTGACGCAAGACTGCTTGCAGATGCGCTCACCATGGGAACAGAAGCGGCGTACAAAGCCGTTATGAAACCCAAGGAGGGTACAATGCTGACGGTATCGCGGCTTATGAGCGATGCGGTCAACAAAGCGGCAGCAAAAGGCGCAGATGCATATCAGATTATCGATGTCATGCTGCAAAGCGGCGAAGCTGCGCTGAAAAAAACTCCGGATATGCTTCCCGTGCTTAAAGAAGCCGGTGTGGTTGACTCCGGCGGTATGGGTCTGCTGACAATATATCGTGGATTCAAAATGGCTTTGGACGGTGAGGAACTGAGCGAGAACCTCGGTGACCTGCCGAGCCTTGAACCCAAAGATGAGGTGCAGGATGCCCCGATAAGCGACATAAATGACATCGAATTCGGCTATTGCACTGAGTTCTTTATAATACACATTGAGTCAGGTGCGAACGCAAAGCAAATTGAAGATTTTCGCGAGAAGCTTATGAAAATCGGTGATTCCGTTGTTGTTGTGAATGATGAGGATATTATCAAAGTTCATGTTCATTCCAATGCTCCCGGAAAAGTACTTCAGCTGGCACTTGATTTGGGTGAAATCGATCGCGTGAAAATTGAAAACATGCGGGAACAGAACCGAGAGCTGACGGCAAAGCTTAAGGCAAGTGAGAAAGAGCTCGGCATAGTTGCAGTAAGCGTCGGCGACGGCATTGACGAAGTTTTCAGGAGCCTTGGAACAGACAATCTGATTTCCGGCGGACAAACAATGAATCCCAGCATTGACACGATCGCGCAGGCAATCAAAAAGGTCAATGCACGCAATGTTTTTGTTTTGCCGAACAACCCAAATATTCTTCTTGCCGCGCAGCAGGCGGCCGAAATCAGCGACAAGAATGTTATTGTCATTCCGACACGAACGATCGTTCAAGGTGTTTCGGCTGTAATTGCATTTGATCCGGAAGCTGATACGGAAACCAACCGTCAAAACATGACGGAGGCAATCGCAGGTGTCGTGTCAGGTTCGGTAACGTTTGCGGTGCGTGACACGACTTATAACGGCAACGTTATCTCCGCAAATGACATAATCGGAATAATTGACGGAAGCATTGTTTGCGTTGATAAAACTATTCCGGCCGTAACCGAAAAGCTCATTGAGATAATGCTTGAAAAACATGGCGGTGAAGGTGTTGTAACCTTGTACTGCGGCGAAGGAACATCCGAGGATGAAGCGAGTAAGCTTGCGGATAGAATTTCCGAAAAACACGCGGATTCGGAGTTTATCGTTCAGCACGGTGGCCAGCCGCTTTATTACTACTATATTTCAGTGGAGTAAAAACATCGAATGCACAGCGATGAGTTGTCCGAAAGGGCAATAACTTCATTAAAAGGAATAGGTCCTGCGCGAGCGGAGCAATTCGCTCGCATGGGGCTTTTTTCGTTGCGGGATTTGCTTGGATTTATGCCGCGCGGCTATCTGGATTTTTCACGTGAAAGATGCATCTCTGATATCGAGGACGGTGAAGCGGCAGCCGTTCATGTTGAATTCATCGGTCCGGCAAGAACAATACGCGCAAAAAACGGAACGGTTGTAACAAATGTTTCAATCGGCGATTCGTCGGGAAATATGACAGCGGTATGGTTCAATCAGAGCTTTATGCAGCGAAACATACCGCGTGAACCCGGAGGATACATCCTCGGTTTTATGGACAAAAAGCATGGCGCAAGATTTGTGCGCGCAGTGTTTTCGGAGACGCTGCCCGGCGTGCTTCCTGTGTATCCTCTTGTTCGCGGGTTGACACAAAGTGTTGTCAGAAATGCTGTCCGTGCAGCACTTGATGCCTGCGGCACGGGCATGCAGCAGGAGACCTTGCCGCGCAGTGTTCTGTCGGAATTCAATCTCATTTCGCTTAAGCATGCAATACATTCCGTGCATTTTCCGCATGATGCGGAAGAGCTTCGACAGGCGCGGCGCAGGCTTGCTTTTGAAGATGCGTTGATGCTTACGATTGTACTGCAAATGCTTAGACAGGAGCGCGGCAGAGAACGTGGCATTGCATTTGAAACAGGCGGCGTTCGCAATGAGTTCATTGAAATGCTTCCGTTTGAACTGACTCACGCACAGTGCAGTGTAATGGATGAATTGGAACACGATATGTCCGCTCCCCGCGCAATGAACCGTCTGATTCAGGGGGACGTAGGTTCGGGAAAGACGGTGCTTGCAATGTACGCAATGTATATTGCGATGAAAAACGGCCGCCAATCCGTTTTGATGGTGCCGACGGAAATCCTTGCCGAACAACATTATGTTCAGCTTCAGCGATACTTCGGAGAAAAATGCGCACTGTTGACGGGGAAAACAACTCAGAAAGAACGCATTCGCATTCTGAACGGCATTAAAAACGGTGAGATTATTGCGATAACAGGCACACATGCCTTGATCCAGAGCAATGTAGAGTTTAATAACGTCGGCCTTGTTGTGACGGACGAGCAACACAGGTTTGGCGTGCATCAACGCGCATTGCTGAATAAAAAAGCCGAATCTCCGGATGTTCTTATTATGAGTGCAACACCGATTCCGCGAACGCTTTCGCTGATACTGTACGGTGACCTTGAGATTTCAGTCGTAAACGGAATGCCATTGGGACGAAAGCCGATTTTGACACGACTTGTGCCGCTGCAAAAGCGCGTTTCGATGTATCGCTATATTGAAAACTGTGTGAAAGAGTCGGGCATTCAGGCGTATGTTGTGTGCCCGCTTGTCGATGAGCAGGATGAACAAAATGAATCGGAATTGTCTTTTTGCAGGGTTCCGTCCGCAAAGGGTGTTTTTCGGGAACTGTCGCAAAACCTAAGCATTCCTGTCGGTCTGCTGCATGGCAAGATGAACGGAAAACTAAAAACTTCCGTGATGGAGTCCTTTCGCACCGGGGAAATCAAACTGCTTGTTTCAACAACGGTTATTGAAGTCGGTGTGGATGTTCCGAATGCATGCATAATGGTCATAGAGAGTGCGGATCGTTTCGGACTTGCGCAGCTTCACCAGCTTCGCGGCCGTGTCGGGCGCGGCGAAAGGGAAAGCTTCTGCTTTCTTTTGCCTTCTGCGGAGTCAAAAAGTGCAAATGCCCGTCTCAAGCTGATGGTGCAGACCAATGACGGCTTTGAGATTGCGGAAAAGGATCTTGAAACGCGTGGTCCCGGCGAGCTTATGGGGATGCGGCAGCATGGTGTCAGTGAGTTCGCGGCAGCGGCATTGGCGGCGGATCTTTCAACTTTGACTGCTGCAAAAGATTGTGCACAGCGGCTTTTGACGAATCCAAGCATGGATGATTGCGGTATTGTTAACCGTGCAATGAACAGATTCCGTGCTGTTCGTGACCAAATCAGCATTAATTAACAAACGAATAATATATTTAAACATTTACACATACTTTACATGGCCTGTCTTTTCAGCTTTACATTCGAGCTTTATCATTATATGCGTCGGAAAGAGATACGACAACGAAAAAGATAAAACTCAAAAGGAGATAACGAACATGAAAAACACAACATTCAAAAGGCTTTTGGTAAAGATTCTTGCAGCAGTCACGGCAATCAGCTGCTTTGCGGCGGTCGGCTGCACCGGCAAGGGCAAAACGAGCGGCACCGTTGCAACGGACGGCTCAACCTCCATGGCAAAGGTTATCGGTGCATTGGGTGAGGCTTTTATGCAGGCGAATGACGACATAAAGTTTACATACAATCCCACCGGTTCCGGCTCCGGCATAACCGCCGTTTCGGAAGGAAGGTGTGATATCGGTCTGTCGAGCCGTGCGCTGAAAACGGAAGAAACAGATAAAGGCCTTGTCGGAACGGTACTGGCCTATGACGGTATCGCGATTATCGTGCACCCGGGTAACAACCTTGCGGATATCGACATTGAAACCCTTGCAAAAGTTTACAAGGGCGAAATCACAAATTGGAGCGAACTCGGCGGTGCGGACGGTGAAATTGTCCTCATCGGAAGGGAACCCAACAGCGGAACAAGGGACGGCTTTGAGTCCATTACAGACACAAAGGACGCATGCAAATACAGGCAGGAACTGACCAGCACCGGTGATGTTATCGCGGCTGTCGCTTCAAACCCCAATGCAATCGGCTATGCCTCCTTGTCCGCCCTTAAAGACACCGTGAAAGCTCTCACCGTTGACGGCATTGCACCCACAGAAGCAACGGTTAAGGACGGCAGCTACAAAGTTCAGCGCCCGTTCGTGCTTGTAACCAAAAAGAATGCAAAACTTTCCGATGCCGCGCAGAAGTTCTTTGACTTCATCACTTCCGAAGACGCTGTAACCATCATCAACAATGTAGGCGCAGTTGCCGCAAAATAAAACTGACAACGGCCGGAACCGCAGGCGGCAGTTTCTCGGATTCGGGGGCTGCCGCCTGCGGCAATAAGTGAATTCCGATTCACAGAAAAAAACGATGATTGATGCAAATGAAAACAGAAGTGAAGGAGAACTGAATATGAAAAACTTAAATGATAACAGTTCCGCAAAAAGAAAAAGAACATTTGAAAACTTTGTTCACGGCATCTTTTTGATACTCGGGCTTGTGACGGTTGCATGTGTGCTTCTGATATCGATATATCTCATTGTTTCCGGTATCCCGGCCATTCGACAAATCGGGCTTGTCAATTTCCTGTTCGGAAAAAAATGGGAACCCACCGCAGCGACTCCTGCATTCGGCATACTGCCGTTTATCTTAACGAGCATATACGGCACGGCAGGTGCAATCATACTCGGAGTGCCGATCGGCTTTCTTGCCTCTGTTTATCTTGCAAAAGCTGCAAAACCCAAACTCCGCGCCGTTGCGGAGTCCGCTGTCAGTCTGCTTGCAGGCATTCCGTCGGTTGTGTACGGCCTTGTGGGTATGTTGGTGCTTGTTCCGGGCATTCGCAATGCGTTCAACCTTGCAGACGGTTCCGGCCTCTTGGCCGCAATAATCGTACTTGCGATTATGATTCTGCCCTCAATCATAAAAGTGTCAATGACTGCTCTTGAAGCCGTTCCGAAGGAGTATGAGGATGCCTCTCTTGCTCTCGGTGCAACGGCGGAGGAAACATGGTTCCGCGTTTCCGTTCCGGCAGCAAAAAGCGGTATCGCTGCTGCGGTTGTGCTCGGCATCGGGCGTGCGATAGGCGAAGCAATGGCTGTTATGATGGTCGCGGGCAATGTCGCAAACATGCCTTCCCTTTTTCAAAGCGTCCGCTTCCTTACGACCGGCATTGCAAGCGGAATGTCCTATGCACCCGAGGGCTTGCAGCGGCAGGCACTGTTTTCAATTGCGCTTGTGCTGTTCCTTTTCATAATGATGATAAATGCGGCGTTGAACTTCTTCCTTAAGCGCGGAAAAGCCGGATCCTGAAACCGAAACAAAGGCACAACACCCCGACGGGTTTCATCCGTCGGGGTGCTGCACTGTGTGGTAAAAATATGATTGTATAAAACCGCACCTGTCGGAGAAACAGTCTCCTTCAAGGGGCGTTTATACCGAGAGATAAGCCGAGTATCCGTTGAGCCGTTAATGGGTTTATGCCTGTGTCCTTTTCCGAAACAACGTTAACTCAGCAATTGCGAAAGGGTGCGCTCAGGTTTAGTTTCCGTTTGCTGAAAGCGGCCTGTGCATACACCTCAGTTCAGTCCGAGAGCTGCGAAAACAACGGCGATAAGTGCCGCGAGAACCTTTTTAAGCCGGGTCATTAGCTTATTCCTCTTACGGTATATTTGTTCAAGTTACTTGCATACAATGTATGCTGTGGTCAGGGTGACTTTTTGTGCAGCCGAGAGCAGGCTCTTTTTTGCATAGCATTCAACCTGAACCCTGTAGTAGTCTCCCGCAACCAGGTTGGTGATTACTTTGTAATAACCAAAATAATCAGAGTTGTTAATGTACTCATCGTGTACACTGCTCAGTTCAACCCAGCTGCTGCCATTCCAATATTGAAATGTCAATTTTGTGAAGCCGAGTTTTTTGACATTGTCGGCGGTTTCAAGGTTGACAGTAACGCGGGCAGCATTTGGACCGTGACTGCTGAAAGTTATGTCGTGCCGTGTGAACAGATCGGCGGCCTGCGGATCAACGCCTTCGTCAAAAAAGAACAGATCGGTTTCGTGTGGGGTTGCGGATGCAACTCCGGTCGGAATCGACAGGGTTTCGGGGGCTGTTTCATTTGCCGCCAAAGCATTGCCTGCAAAGATATTGCAAAGCAACAGAATCGCTGCAAGAAATAGGGGGATGAGTTTTTTCATTGTTATTAGTCCTTTCATTCTGTTAACAATGATTGTACGATTTGCTCCATCGTTTCGATTGAAACATCTCCGTTCAGAGTGTAGGAATCAAAGCCGATGTTGAAGCAGACAACATTCTGAGTTTCACTTTCTGCAAAGGTGCAGTCAATTCCGTAAATCGACTTAGTATACGGTTCACTGAATTCACCGGAAAGCCTTACTGCGCGTGTGACGGAATCCGACTCCGGTTCGGTAAAGAAGATATGCTGCGATACCGTCACTTTGCCTTCCGTTCCGGAGAATCGAATGCTGACCGATGCCGAAATATCATCGATATAGCCCTTTGCCCATTCAAATGCGAATCCGCTCGGTGTATCGGGGCAGACAAGCCTGTCACCGAACTTTGCGATGAACTCGCTGCGATCCGAACAGTTGATGCTTTGAGCGTTCAGCGCGGCGTATTCCTCAACGGAAAGAATGCGTGTATCGGGGATAATGCCGCTCCAAGCACCGCCGGGAGGATCTTCACAGGGATCCTCAGCCGCAGTGTAGCAGATATCGAGATAATCCATGCTGCGCTCCGTTACGGCGCGCCACGGGGTGAACCCCGCCGCATTTGCACTGCCGTCAAAAGCGTATGGCAGAACCAAAAGCATTATTGCAGCGGTAAGGGCAGCTTTTTGCAAAAAAAAGCGGGAAACAGAGGGAGTGTGCCTCTTCGGGGTGAATTTTGGTTCGAGTTGTTTTGCGCCCTCCTTACAGAGTATTGAAGGGGAGGAATTTCTTGCAAAGAATTGAAATGAATCGAAAGCAAAAGCACCCTCGGGCAGATTCGCTTCGCCCTTTATGTAATCGAGCGTTTCAAGGCATTCTGCTATCAATGCCGCGTCACGTTCCACTTGGGGCAGAGCAAGCTGTTCATCGAGCGTTTCTTTTGTTTCACTGAGCAGAACGATAAAGTCCTGTTTTGTTTGTTTGATGCGCTGCATAACATCAATCCTCTCATTTTCATGTTTCAAAACTTGGAGATATTTTCCCCCTCATTATGTATAGGGCAAAAATCCCCATTCTGTTCACTGAAAAAATAAATATATTTTAACCAAGCAATTTAGAGACAATAAGACGCACTTTCATTTCGACACGGCGTGCCCTTTGACGGAGCGCTTCGGGGGAAATGCCGTACTCGGCAGCGATTTGTTCGCGATCTCGTTTGCGAACGAACACATCGTTGAATGTTTTTGCATCTTTTTCGCTCAATTCAGAGGCTATGATGCCGAGCATTGTTTCAAAGGGGAAGTCGCTGTATTCACAATAATCATCGGCTGTATCCGGCACGGAGGGCAGCTTGGATTCGTCCAATGTTTCCAACGAAACAAACATCTCGCTGTTTCGCTTGGCGATTCTGCTGTTTTGCTTTACACGATGGGTGAGCGTTGTTTGCAGCCACTTAATCGGTGCCTCATGCGCTGCAACGGCACTTTTGTTTTCGAGCAGCACTATTATGGTTTCGGTAACGATATCTTCCGCATCGAACTTGTTTGGAAAAAATCTTTTCACACGTTTAATCATCATGGAATAATAATTTCTAAGAAGAAATTCCATAAGCTCGTCGACAAAGTCGCTGCCGTGCTCATCGCTCATTGAACCAACCCTCCCTTCTGTCGTAAAATGACAATGATGAGATATACATAAACAGTATAATGGAAATAAATTCCAAAGTCAACCCAATCCGCTGACAACTTTGCCGAGCGAGAGAATAAAATGATGATTTTACACGAATTTTACAATTGCGTCCTTTTTAACTTTACACGGAAAGGCTATCATAATAACTGAAAAAAATGAAACACGGAAAGAGCTTTACAATGAAAGGAGCTGCGGCGATGAAGAAAGAATCTAAAGATAACGAATTTGGTTTCAGTTCCGCCGAAAATCAAAACAATGAGAGTTTTCCTCGGGAAAAGTCCGGGATGTCCGCGAAGCGAAAAGCGTGGATTTATTCGGTTCGTGCATTGATGACGGCTGCAACAGGAATCACTCTTGCGCTTGCGCTGTTTCTTGTTGTCTATGTTCTTGCAAAGGGTTTGCCCAATCTGTCATTTGAACTGTTGACAACGGCACCGAGTTATCTGTCGGGCAGAGTCGGAATTCTGCCGGATATTCTGAACTCGCTGTATATTGTTTTTGCAACATTGATAATTGTTCTGCCGCTTGGAGTCGGAAGTGCGGTATATCTTACGGAGTATGCGCGAAATAAAAAGATTGTTTCGGCAATTGAATATGCGGCGGAGGCACTTTCCGGTATTCCGTCAATCATTTACGGGCTTGTCGGGATGCTGTTTTTCTGCCAATTTATGGGACTTCAAACCTCGTTGTTTGCAGGTGCGTTGACCCTTGCGATAATGAATCTGCCGACGGTTATGCGAACAACGCAGGAGAGCCTGAAGACCGTTCCAAACAGTTATCGCGAGGGCGCATTTGCACTCGGAGCGGGCAAATGGCGAGTGATTCGCACGGTTGTTCTTCCGGGGTGTGTGGACGGCATAGTCACAGGCTGCATTTTATCGGTGGGCAGGATACTGGGAGAATCAGCCGCATTGCTGTACACTGCCGGGTTTGCGCATGTTCTGAACGGGTTTTTTGAGGCAATGTCCGGCTCGGGCGCAACTCTGACGGTTGCACTGTACTTTTATGCAAAAGAGGAGGGGGCATTTGATGTCGCATTTGCCATTGCTTCCATTCTGATGATACTGACGCTTGCAATAAACCTTGCGGCAACGCTTGCAGGCAAACACTTTGAAAAGAGGAGAAATGCATGATGAACATAATCACAACGAACGACCTTTGCCTGTGGTACGGAAAAACCCAGGCACTGAGAGATATCAACATTTCTGTTCCGGAAGGTAGCATCACTGCGCTTATCGGCCCTTCCGGGTGCGGTAAATCAACCTTTTTAAAAACGCTCAACAGGATGAACGATCTTGTGCCGGATGTTCGAATCACGGGCAGCGTTAAATACCGCGGAAAAGATATTTTTGCTCCCGGCACGGATGTGAACGAACTGCGCAGACAAATCGGAATGGTGTTCCAAAAACCGAATCCGTTTCCGATGAGCATATACGACAACATTGCATACGGCCCGCGGACGCACGGGATTCGCTCAAAAGCAAAGCCTGATGAAATTGTAGAGACGTCTCTTAAAAATGCTGCAATTTGGGATGAAGTGAAGGACAGACTCAAAAAATCCGCACTCGGTCTTTCCGGCGGACAGCAGCAGCGCCTTTGCATTGCCCGTGCGCTTGCGGTCGATCCGGACGTGCTTTTAATGGATGAGCCGACAAGCGCGCTCGATCCGATTTCAACAACACGTATAGAAGAGCTTGCAATGGAGCTTAAAAGCAAGTATACTATTATTATAGTCACTCACAACATGCAGCAGGCTCTTCGAATTTCAAACAAAACGGCCTTCTTCCTTTTGGGAGAATTGGTGGAATGCGATGATACGGAAAAGATTTTTTCAAAGCCGCAGGATAAACGTACCGAAGATTATATTACCGGGAGGTTCGGATGATGAGAAGCAGTTTTGACAGCCAGCTGAGGCAGCTCAATAATGAGCTTATTGAAATGGGAGCATTGTGTGAGGAAGCGATCAATCTTTCCGCAAAGGCACTTGCCGAGGGCAGCGCAAAAATCGCAGGCGGGGTTGCACCGATCGATAACGAAATTGATAAAATGGAGCGCGATATAGAGACACTCTGTCTCAAATTGCTGCTGCGTCAACAGCCTGTTGCAGGGGATCTTCGTCAGATTTCCGCAGCGCTCAAGATGATAACCGATATGGAGCGCATCGGTGATCAGGCCGAAGATATAGCGGAAATAATCGCCTTTTTGAACGGCAGAAGCGGAGCGGAGTGCGGAGATATCGACAAAATGGCAAAGGCGGCAACAAAAATGGTCACAAACAGCATTGAAGCATTTGTGAAACGCGATGTCGAACTTGCAAAAGAAGTTATTGCTCAGGATGATATTGTTGACGATTATTTTAATCGTGTCAAGCAGGATTTGATTGAACGCATTTCTTCCGATCCGAGTGACGGCGAGTTTGCACTTGATCTGCTGATGATCGCAAAGTATTTTGAGCGTATCGGCGACCATGCCACAAACATAGCAGAATGGGTCATGTTCTCCGTGACAGGGGTGCATGTTCAAAACGAATGATTGACTTTGGCGGCGCTGCATGAATTTGAAAGCCACGCAGCGGAATCTCTCGCCGGTTGATTAATAATTGAGGGGTGTTCCGCGCCGAAACAAAAGGCAAGCCGGAGATTTGAAAGGAAGAATGACCATGATTTATTGTGTTGAAGATGATGCAAGCATTCGCGATCTTGATGTTTACACGCTGTGTTCAACCGGGTTTGCGGCGCAGGGGTTTCGTGACGGCAAGGAGCTTTTTGAGGCAATCCACAAGCAAAAACCGGAACTGATTGTTCTTGACATTATGCTGCCGGGGGATGACGGAGTTCAAATTTTGCACAGGCTGAAGAATTCATCGGAACTGAGCGAAATTCCAGTAATTATGGCGACTGCAAAAAGCATGGAATATGACAAGATAAAGACCCTGGATATGGGTGCGGACGACTACCTCGTTAAGCCTTTCGGAATGCTGGAAATGGTTTCACGCATCAAGGCAGTGCTTCGTCGCTGCAAAACTCCGGGCAGTCATGTACTTTGCGCTGCCGGCGTCACGCTTAATGAGGATGAACATACGGTTGCTGTGGACGGGGAGCGGATTGCGCTGACCTATAAAGAGTATGAACTGCTGAGGCTTTTTATGAGCAAACCGGGCATTGCGTTTTCACGCGAACAGCTTTTCAGCGAGATTTGGGGAATGGATTATTGCGGAGAAACCCGCACGCTGGACATGCACATTCGGACACTTCGTCAAAAACTCGGTGCATACGGTAAACTGATTGAAACGGTTCGTAATGTGGGCTACAGAATGTCGAACGCAGAGAATGCGAAATGAACCTGAGCATTTACGCATAAAATCAGTGGGAGGACTAAATTATGTCAAATAAAATTTTTCGTTCAATAATCACAACGGCGGCACTTGTTCTGTTGGCAAGCTTTGTTATCATAATAGGCGTGCTGTACGGATATTTCACGCAGGTAATTGAAAAACAACTGCGTGAAGAACTTGATATTGCCGCAGCGGCAGTTGAAGAACAGGGCGGAGAATATATAAAAAGGCTCCACACCGGAGCCGTAACCGTTGCGGACGGCAGCATAAGGCCGGATGGCGGCAACATTCGACTCACGCTGATATCAAGCACGGGAGAAGTTATTTATGATACCAAGTCTGATGCACAGACCATGGAGAATCATATTGATCGCCGGGAAATACGTGATGCAATGAACGGCGGGTACGGTATGAGCCGTCGATATTCTTCGACGCTTACGCAAAAAACTATTTACTGCGCGAAAATGCTCAAAGACGGTTCATTCCTGCGTATTTCAACGGAAAGCGCTTCCGTTCCTGCGCTTGTACTCGGCATGATACAACCGATGATTTTTGTTGCGGTGATTGCGGTTATTCTGTCCGCCGTGCTGGCACACAGAATGGCGAAACGTATTGTTACTCCGCTGAATGAGCTTAATCTTGATACTCCGCTTGAGAACAACGAAACGTATCCCGAAATATCGCCCCTGCTGACACGGATTGATGTTCAACATAAAAAAATCGAGCGTCAGATTCGGGAACTTCAGCGAAAGAATGATGAGTTGCAACAGATTACCGAAAGCATGAACGAGGCACTTGTAATGCTGGATGTTAACGGCTGTGTGCTTGGAATCAATTCTGCTGCGAGACAGCTTTTTGAGGTCGATAATTCTTGTATCGGCAGCGATTTTCTGACCGTTGACCGCAATCCGGAGTTCAACAGGCGGATAATGAATGCATTTGCAGGCAGCAATGAAACGTTTAACCTTCAGAAGCACGGACGCGAATACAAGGTCGACATAAGCAGAGTCGAGTCCGGCGAAAATCTTGCGGGAATTCTCCTGCTTGCGTTTGATGTTACCGAGCAGGCAGAAACGGAAAAAATGCGCCGCGAGTTCACGGCGAATGTTTCTCATGAGCTGAAGACGCCGCTTCAATCCATAATGGGCAGCGCGGAGCTTATTGAGAACGGACTTGTCAAACCGGAGGATATGCCGCATTTCATTAAGAACATACGCACCGAGTCTGCACGGCTTGTTGCGCTGATAGAAGACATAATCAGATTATCACGCCTTGATGAAGGTGTGGAAATCCCGAAGACAGAGGTTGACATTTTGAACGTGGCAACGGAAACGGCGGAGCTTCTCCGCGGCAATGCTGAGGCAAAGAATGTTTCCGTAAAGGTACACGGCAGAAGCGCGGTCGTTTTCGGAGTTGACAGGCTTATATATGAAATTGCCTATAATCTCTGTGAAAATGCCGTGAAGTATAATATTCCGGGAGGTACTGTGGATATAGGTGTTGATGCAAGAAAAGGCAAGGCTCTGCTTACGGTTCGCGACACCGGTATAGGGATTCCCAAGGAGCAGCAGTCACGGGTGTTTGAACGTTTTTATCGGGTTGACAAAAGCCGCTCGAAGGACTCCGGCGGGACGGGACTCGGCCTGTCCATTGTGAAACATGCGGCAGCCTACCATAATGCGGAGTTGACTCTTGAAAGTGTTCCCGGAAAAGGGACTTGCGTAACTGTTGCTTTTCCGCTGTACGACGGCAGTGAAAACGCGGAATAAGAGCATGTCCGTCGCGAACGTTCAATCGCAATCCGACAGTCATCAATGTATCTGCATACAAAATGGGAAGAAATTCTCCTCAGCCCAATGCAGGGCTGAGGGGGGTTTTGTATAACGGACAAAAACAGCAAAACCGGCATGAGCTTTTCGTTCGTGCCGGTTTTGCCTGTACCTGTGTATAAAAAGAAAAGAACAGATGCTTTCTGAACAGAATCAGTATTAAAGGGGAGTGTCCTCGGTCAAATCTTCAACAACAAGAACTTCACGTTGTGTGGGCCTTGAAGCGGATGAAGCAGCCGGTTTTGCGGATGCCGGGGCAGGGGAGACGGTTTTATCCGCACCGGAGGGGACGGTTCCGTCGCGTCTTGCTTCAAAGAACTTTTTGGCAACCTGAGGGAAGAGTGCGTAACTCAGAACGTCTTCTTCGGATTGTGCAAGGTCGCCAAGCTCTTTGCGGTATGTGTCAAGCTCGGGCTTTAACAAATCTGCCGGTCGGCATGTGATGACTTTATCATTGCCGATGGCCTTTTTACGAACAGCTTCGTTGACTTTGCCGGGCAGCCTTCCGTATTCTCCGCGCAGAACCGCTTTGGATTCCTTTGTAAACATTTTATAACGTTCACCTGCGAGCACATTCAGAACGGCCTGCGAGCCGACGATCTGGCTTGTCGGAGTGACGAGCGGCGGATAGCCAAAATCTTTGCGTACACGAGGAACTTCCGCAAGAACATCATAATATTTATCCTCGGCGTTTGCCTGTTTGAGCTGAGAAATAAGGTTGGAAAGCATTCCGCCGGGAACCTGATAAATCAGAGTGTTTGTGTCAACCGAAAGCACCTTCGGATCAAGGAAGCCGTCACGCTTAAGTCTGTCGGCAACGGTGCGGAAGTGTTTTGCAGCTTCACTGAGTTTTTCAAGATCAAGCCCTGTATCATACTCCGTTCCTTTGAGCGTTGCGACCAAGCTCTCGGTTGCAGGTTGGCTTGTGCCGTTGCCGAGGGGCGAGAGAGCCGTGTCAACAATGTCAACACCTGCAAATGCAGCCATGAGAAGCGTCATATCGCCCGTACCCGTTGTGTTGTGGGTGTGGAGGTGAATCGGAACGTTAATTTCAGCCTTGAGCCTTTTAACAAGATTGTATGCGGGCATCGGCAGAAGCAGGTTTGCCATATCCTTGATACAAATCGAGTCGGCACCCATTTGAACGAGCTCTTTCGCAAGCTTAACGAAATAATCTTCGTTATGGACGGGACTGATTGTGTAGCTCAGTGCAGGTTCACAGTGTCCGCCGTATTTTTTTGTGAATTTAATTGCGGATTCCAAATTACGAATGTCGTTGAGTGCATCGAAAATTCGAATAACATCAATTCCGTTTTCAATTGCCTTACGGCAGAATTGTTCAACAACATCATCCGCATAGTGCTTATATCCCAAAATGTTCTGTCCGCGGAACAGCATTTGAAGGCGTGTATGCGGGAGTGCTTTTTTGAGCTTTCGGAGACGTTCCCACGGATCTTCATTCAAAAAACGGAGGCAGGAATCAAAAGTTGCACCGCCCCAGCATTCAAGAGACCAGTATCCCATGCTGTCCAGAATTTCGCAGGCGGGAAGCATCTCTTCCGTGCGCATTCTCGTTGCGGCTTGGGATTGATGCGCATCGCGCAGTATAGTATCTGTAATGAATAACTTTGACATTTTCTTTAACCTCATTAAATCATGCGCCCCGATTCCATTCGGTGCAGAGCCTTAAGCTGAACCGCACGGCGGGGCGCGAAAAATCAATAATATCAGCTGAACAGGGAAAGAAATACGCCGGCAGCAATTGCAGAGCCGATTACACCCGCAACGTTAGGACCCATTGCGTGCATAAGCAGGAAATTGCCGGGATTCTCTTTTTGCCCTACAACCTGCGAAACTCGTGCCGCCATCGGGACTGCGGAAACACCTGCCGAACCGATAAGCGGATTGATTTTCCCGCCGGAGAGGAAGTTCATGAGCTTTGCAAGCAGAATGCCGCCGATAGTGCCGAATATGAATGCGCAGATGCCCATTGCAAGGATGCCGAGAGTTTCAAACGACAGGAAAGCAGTGGCCGTTGCTGTCGCTCCGACACTTGTGCCGAGAAAAATCGTGACAATGTTGCAAAGTTCGTTCTGTGCGGTCTTGGAAAGTCTTTCCGTGACGCCGCATTCGCGCAGAAGGTTGCCGAGCATAAGCATACCGACGAGGGAAGCTGCGGACGGAACAAGGAGTGCAACCGCGATGGTGACAACGATCGGGAACACAATGCGTTCGGTTTTGCTGACCGGGCGAAGCTGTTCCATTACGATGGAACGTTCCTTGCGGGTTGTCAGCAGTTTCATGAACGGAGGCTGAATAACGGGAACGAGTGCCATGTAAGAATAAGCCGCAATGGCAATCGGCCCGAGCTTATCCGGAGCAAGACGGGATGTTACAAAAATTGCAGTAGGACCGTCCGCACCGCCGATGATGCCGATGGAGGCCGCAAGGTTATCATCAAAACCGAAAATCAGCCTTGCGCCGAGGTAAGCGACAAATATGCCGAGCTGAGCTGCCGCACCGAGGAGCAGACTCTTGGGATTTGCGATCAACGGACCGAAATCCGTCATTGCACCGACGCCGAGGAAGATGAGCGACGGGTAAATGCCGAGCTTGACTCCGAGATAGAGGTAGTCGATTAACCCGCCTTTTTGTGTGAGCATTTGCCAGTTGACATGTCCGCCGGAAAATATTTCGGCATTATACAGTCCTGCACCGGGAAGGTTTGTTAAGAGCATTCCGAATGCAATGGGAAGCAGCAGCAAAGGCTCGAACTTTTTAACGATTGCAAGATAGAGCAGGAAACAGGCAACAACGATCATAACAGCGTATTTCCAGGCACCCGGTTGGGTGAAGAAAGCAGCAAAACCCGTTTCAAGCGCAAAATCGGTAAAAACCTTTATGATGGATTGCATGATTCACACCGCCTTTTCGAATGTGACGGCTTAATGTCAAACGTATGCGATGAGAACATCGCCGGAGTTTACGGATGTGCCGCTCTGCACGGAAACAGAGACAACTTTGCCGTCGCAGGGAGCCATGATTTCGTTTTCCATTTTCATAGCTTCGAGGATAAGCAGAACCTGTCCGCTGCGGAAACTGTCGCCGGGTTTGACGTTAACGGCAAGAATGCTGCCCGGCATGGGCGCGGTGATGGTTTTTTCGCTGCCGTTCAGCTGTGCGGCTTTAGGTGCAGCTTTTTTGGGAGCGGATGCTGTCTCGCCCGCAGCAGCGGAATCGATTTCCTCAACTTCAACTTCATAGCTCGTTCCGTTTACATTAACAATGAATTTATGCATAGTGTTCAATGCCCCTTTCGAATATCTGCAAGTATATAATGCATCAAAGCGATGCAGCCGGTTTTGTTCGCTCCGAACATGATGCTTCGGAGAAAGCGGTGCGGCTCAACCGATTTTTTTGATGGATTTGATACGAAGCCCTGCGGCATCCGTGCCGATGGTTTCAGCAATTGCTGCGGAGATAACTGCGATAAGTTCGCGGCGCGATTCTCCGGTAAGCTTCTGTGCATTGCCGTCGGCTGCAACTTTTTCGGCTTCAATACCGGGTGAGGAGACAGAGCCTGAAGTTTCGGCACGCCGTCCTGTTATAAATCCGCATATTACGCCCATAAGCTTAACAATGGCAATGAGAACAACCAGCCCGACGAATACAACAGCAAGTCCGACCAGCGGAACTATCAAGGTGTTCATGCAAAATACCGGTCCTTTCCAAATATTAGGGGGATTGCGCAGGATGCGTTAATTGAATAAATAATATATCGCAGAACGAACATTCTTTCATCCTCCCCCATTTATCGTTATTATTCATCGAATCCTTTTTTCCTGCAAACAAAAAACATATATTATCAATTCTGCAAAAACATGATACTAAGCAAAGAATTTTCATTAAGCGATGAGGAGTGATTGAATTGAACTGAAAAACATGCCTGAGAACGCTGATTTCGGAGCACTCTGAATGATTTGAATTCGGCAAAAAGACCTGAAATCACATTTTTGCCAAAATAATGCGGAAACAGAATCCTCTTAAGAAAAGGCGAACGCAGGCATATACTTTGTGTTGAAAAAAGAGAACGAGAGTTTTACGGACCGCATACAGCGCAGCAAACGGACAGCTGCCCGCTGCGGCATCGGCCGCAAATGTTCTCAACCGCAAGCATACTGCAATTGGTTTACTTTAAAAGCATTTCAAGCTCTTCCTGTGTTATGTAACGCCACTGCCCGGGCTTGAGTCCGTTGAGAGTTAAGGCACCTATGCCAACGCGCTGCAGGCGCAGAGTATCATGACCGAGAGCTGCAAGCATTCTGCGAACCTGTCGGTTCCGCCCTTCGTGAATCATCAACAACAGCTCCGTTTTTTCATCATGCGAACGCAGTATGCGCACGCGCGCAGGTGCGGTGAGCCCGTCGTCAAGCTGAATTCCGCGTTCGAGGGCGCGACATTCACTGCGGCTGAGTTCACCGGTGCAGAGCACGCGGTAGGTTTTGTTCGCGCCGTATCGCGGGTGCATAAGCCGATTGGCTGTTTCGCCGTCGTTGGTAACAAGAATCAGTCCTTCGGAGTCATAATCCAGTCGGCCGATCGTGTACAGTCTGTACGGCAATTCGCTGAAAAAGTCGGTGACTTTAACCCTGTCTTCGCTGTCCGCATTGGAACATATGACATTTTTAGGCTTATTAAACGCAATAACAATGCGCTCATCGGCAGGGCGAACGGGCTTGTCATCAAGCGTTACCGAATCTTCCGGTTCAACGCTGCTGCCTAAAACAGCAACATGTCCGTTAACCTTTACACGTCCGGCAGAAATAATTTCTTCGCATTTGCGGCGTGAAGCAATGCCTGCATCGGCAAGGTATTTTTGAAGTCTCATTCAACGGTTTTCCTTTCGAAACCTGCAAAAAACATTTCCGACAATCCCGAATTGATAACAAAGAGCAGTGTCAGCCGTGGGGCAATGCAAGCTCCGGAATCAACAGCATCAGCGGCGGAATAAGTGCAGGATGTAATTAAAGTAGAACAGGAAGCTTCTTTCGGCTATGCTTTCCGAAGCAACGAGGGATGTTTGCCCTATGCACAGATCGTCACAGAATAATTCGGCCGTGCCGAGTTCACATGATTCATGTACGGGGGCGCAAACATCCGAATCAAGGCGTACATGCACCGAAGCCGAAAGTTCGGTTCCCTTCTTTACAGGTATGATTATATCCTCTTTTGCCGCTAATGCCAATATACTTTTTTCACCGTTGAGTACGGTGCAGCGAGCCAACACGGTTCCCTTTTCAATGATTTTGCACATGGAATAGTTCTCAAAGCCGAAATTGAGCATTTCGGGCGCAACGTCGAACATTGGCCTGCAGTTCAATACGGCCCCAACAAGCAGCATACCGTCGCGTTCCGCAGCGAACAGCAAACAGCGTCCCGCCGCAGATGTATAACCTGTTTTGATACCGACAGCATTGCCATAATCCCAGAGCAGCGCATTTTTATTTTTCATGGTTCGAACCCTGTCTCCGGTTTCTGCGGTGTAATACTGCGTCGAAACGATTTGACGGAAAGTTTCATTCTTCAACGCTTCGGCACCTATGAGAGCAAGCTCATATGCTGTCGTGTAATGCTCCGCATCATGCAGTCCGTTCGGAGTTACAAAATGTGTATTCGTGAGCCCGAGTTTCGCTGCTCTGTCATTCATAATGCGGACAAAGTTTTCCACGGTTCCGCCGACATGCACGGCGAGTGCAACCGCGGCATCGTTGCCGGAGAGCAGCATCAGCCCGTACAGTAAATCTCTCACGGAAAGTTTTTCGCCGCAGCTGAGATACATGCTTGAACCTTCCGTTCCGGCGGCATCGGCAGTTACTTCAACCGTCTCATCGAGATCGCAGTTTTCAATGACAACAAGCGCGGTCATGGTTTTTGTGGTGCTTGCCATAGGCAGGCGTGAATTGCTGTTGCCGGACAACAGAATTTTGCCGCTGTTTGCTTCGATCAGCGCAGCTGCGGCTGCTGTTTTCATGCAGTCTATGAAATCAGCTTTATTGCTGTCGGCATCATCAAAATCCGCAACTTGAGATATGCATGAACTTCCGCTGTTGTCAGCTGCTGCCTGCGCAATTGCGGATACGGATGACGGAAGAGCACTGCAGGCAATCAGCGCAATGCTGAGCAGAAGAAACGGGATCGTGCGCCGTTTCATACCGAAGCCTCGGTTCCGCCGGTACAGCCGCAGCCGGAACTGTTTCCGCTTGAACCTGTATTTGAAACTCTGTTGCCCGTATTCTCGGTGCTGTTCCCGTCGGTACAGCCGCAGCCGCAATTCGAATTTGTTTTTTGATTCTGCTTCTTTTCGCTGTCGGCGCATGCACACTTTTTATTGATGCAATCAATTCCCGTGTTGATAAGCTTTTCAACGCACTTCAAAACCTGAGGTATCATGTCCACAAGCCTGTCTGTCGAGCTCTTTCTGTCGGCAGGCATAACACGAACATTTCCCTGTTCCTCGGTGATAAATGCCAGCGGCGTGATGCACATACCGACGGCACTTGTTCCTGCAAACGGGAAACGGGAATCACGGTTTGCTTCATCAGCTGCCTTTTTAGCGCTGCACATATGACCGTATTCTCCTCCGCCGACAAGGAAAGCAAGACTGAGCTTGGAAACGGGCAGTATCATTGTGTTTCCTGCGGTTACAATCGGATTGCCTACGACGGTGTTAACGTCCACCATTCGCTTGATTTGCTCCATTGAGGTCTGCATAATGTTTTCGATGGGATGCATTCTGTAAGCTCCTTTGTTTTTATTCTGCTTTATCCTTTCGGATAAATACATTCAAAAATAGTTTAATCAGGTTGACCCGCACTATTCCTGCCATATTAAGGTTAAAAGTGCTTCGGTTCGGTGCAGGAAAAATATTAATAACGCAGTTTTCGGATCGCTTGACTTTAATCAGAACGTTTAGTATAAATCGAAAAAGAGTGTCCATAAAAACAGAAACGATTCCGCAGATTAAAACGCTCAGGAATGCGTCGTCGCGTCTTCCGATTTCACCCGCAACTTCAATTTTTTTTACCGACAGCGAACGCGGCAATGCTTTAACGATTTTTCTGAAAAGGCTGCCTCTCCTTTTTTTGCGCGGACGAACGGGTTTCAGCTGTCTGTTGTTAACCTGAAAAACAGTGATGCCGTTAAACGGCTCATATTCGAGACAATAACGAAGCTTAATTCGGATAATTCCGAAGAGAAGAATCACTTTGATTTTTATTTCACAGAAATATCCGCGCAGCAGCACCTTTGCATCAAGTCGAATTCCGTAAAACAACATAAGCAGTATAACGAAAAAAACGGAGGCTCCGAGCCGGGGCAAAGGCATGCGAACAGCAAAAAAACACTTAATCGATTGTAATGCGAAATTGAATCGCTCCATGCTGTCTTCCCTCTTTTCCTGTTTATGGTCGTCGAACGCAAAACATGTCCGCACGGATTCACCTGGCATATTTTGCCCGAAATGCCGTTGATTATGTGAGAATTCGGACAGGCTATCGGTCTTTCGACAAAAAAAGCTATACAAAATGAGCCGGATACGGTATAATTTAGCGATGAATAAAACGACCGCGTACACACGCTCGGCTGTGAGCTTGAGAATTGATTTGCTTTTGCGCGCGGAAGTAAACTTTCAAAAAGAAGTACAGAAAGAAATATACAAATGAAACAGGTTCTCGGCTGCATCAGACGTGCAGATGAACGATACAATATGATACAGGACGGCGACAAGATTTGCGTCGGTGTGAGCGGAGGCAAGGACAGCCTTCTGCTGATGTACGGACTTAAGCTTTATCAGCTTTTTTCAAAGAAGAAGTATGATTTATGCGCTGTTATGCTTGACCTTGGAATTGTTGAACAGGACACAGGCGGAATCGAAATGTTCGCAAAGGAACACGATATTGATTTTGAAGTGCGCAAAACGGATATTGGAGATGTTGTTTTCAACATACGCAAAGAAAAGAATCCATGCGCTATGTGTGCGAAAATGCGGCGCGGGGCATTGAACGACATTGCGCTTGAAAAAGGCTGCAATCTTGTTGCACTCGGACATAACCGTGAAGATGTTCTTGAGACTTTTTTGCTGAGTTTGTTTTTTGAAGCCAGATTGAACACGTTTGCACCCGTCACATACCTTGGCAGAACGGGTATCACGGTAATCCGTCCGCTCGTTTTCTTCCCGGAAAAGGATGCTGTTTCCGCTTCGCGCAGGCTCCGGCTGCCGGTTTTGCGTGCAAACTGCCCTGCTGCGGGCCATACAAAGCGTGAAGATATGCGCCTGCTGCTTCAAGACTTCAGGAAAATCGTTCCCGATGTCGAAACGAAGTTTATGAAAGCAATCGTGGACACGCATAAATACGGCATGTGGGACAGAATGAAGCTCCCTCCGCGGCAAACGGGAGGAATAAGGCTCGGAGAGGTTGACCCGCTCGCACTTCCTGCCATAAAATCCTGCATGAAATGTGACGGAACATCGAGTGACGAGTTGCAGCCGGATGAAACGGCGATTGAATTCACAGAACAGTAATGTTGGTATTTGAGTTTAAAAATCAGAAAGGAATTCCCGCGGAACGGGATACGGAATGAAGGATGGACAACAGTATTCACAACGATGAGCAGATTGTGCAGCGACAGGTGATCAAAAAGTATAACGGCGCACGGCCGTGGCAGGTTGCGGTTTTGATGCTGATGAGTGCGGCGGTTGCGGCTATGGTGCTTTTTGTGGCTCTGCTCGGCGGAAAAGGTCGATATCGGCTGATAGACGGCGGAGCAAAATATGACTCGTCCCTTATCAGCACGCTCCTGAGCGAAATAGACAAGTATTATTATTTTCATGATGATGCGCCGGACACCGAAAAACTGCTTGAAGATGCAGCACATGATATCGTTAACTCGATTGGCGATCCTTATGCGGCGTATTATACGAATGAAGAATACGAGGCGTTTGAAAACTCAATCAACGGCAGCTACAAGGGCATCGGTGTACTGCTTGGTGTGACGGACGGAAACGGTGCAGAGATAGTTCGTGTTTATGAAGGGAATCCCGCAGCGAAAGCAGGCATACGGGAAGGCGACACCGTCATTGCTGTCGACGGAAAATCAACTTTGGGGCTTCCTCATGAAGAGGTCAGTGATTTAATCAGCGGTTTGGACGGCACGACCGTTGCACTCACGATTAAACGCGGAGAAGAGACCCTCGAAATTGACGTTGAACGCGGCGACGTATATATTAAACGTGTTTATACGGAAATCCTGGAAAACAGCATTGGTTATATCCGAATTGAATCGTTTACAGGCAATGCCGCCGAAGAGTTCAACGAAGGCCTTGACGGTTTGCTCGGGCAGGGCATTGAGTCACTGATCATCGATTTGCGAAACAATCCCGGGGGTTCGCTGGATGTTGTTGTTGCAATTTGCGACCGCATTTTGCCGGAATGCACAATTACAACCCTTGAAGGAAAGCTTGTTGATCCTCCACAAAGCTTTGAATCAACGGCAGAGCAGTCACTGGAGATCCCCTACGCTGTTTTGATTAATGAAAACTCCGCATCCTCAAGCGAGATTTTTGCTTCCGCCGTTCAGGACAACAAATGCGCGGCACTGATAGGCAAAAACACGTACGGCAAGGGCATTGTGCAGTCAAGCTGGGCTTTGCGGAACGGTCAGGGATACATAAAGCTCACAACCGACGTTTATCGCACACCGAACGGCAAGCTTATTCACGAAATCGGAGTTGCACCGGATATTGAGGTTGAACAAGATGCCGAGCTTGTCAACTATGATATATTTTTTATTATGCGTGATTTCGCGAATCGGGACCTGCAGCTGAAGGCAGCGATCGATTATCTTAATAATAAATAAGAAAACGACATCGAACGGCAAAAGGCGTAATTTACATTTTCTTCCGTTTGTGGTATACTTTCGAGATAAATCGAAAGGAGGGCTCTTTCGCGGCGGGAGCTTATGTTTCGGCAAGAAAAAACTATCAATAAATATGGCAGAATTCATTCACGGCAATCAATCAATTCACTACGAACTTGCCGGGGTGCGGGAGTTCAGGCTCCGTACACCGGTTTTGTTGCTGCACGGCAATGGTGAAGATATGCATATCTTCGATAACATGATCGCACCGCTCCTCGGTGCAAAGGGCTTTGTGCTTATGGACAGCAGGATGCAGGGGGAGTCATTCTCGCTTGACGGCGGGGGGGAAATATCGTATTCAGCAATGGCGGATGATGCCGCTGCGCTGATGGACGAACTCGGAATCAACGAATATGATATCGTCGGTTATTCCGACGGTGGGATTATTGCGCTGCTTATGGCAATGAAAAGTTTCAAAGTTCGAAGATTCTTCACGATCGGCGCGAATACAGATCCATCCGGGTTAACCGCAAAGGCGGTTCGGGAAATTAAAACCGCATTGCGGCGGGCGAATCACAAGGGCGATGAGCGTACTGCGGCGTTGCTTTCAATGATGCTGAATGAACCGCATATAACCTCGCACCAGCTTGCAGGCATTATTGCCGAGGCGACGATTATACTCGGCAAAAAAGATACGGTTATTGACAGAAAGCATTCCGAACGAATTGCAGATGCTATTCCGCACGGCACTCATGTTTTGATTGAAGGCGCGGGGCACGATGTTCCCGTAACACATCCCGGAGTATTATCCGACCTTGTGCGCACGCTGCTGTAGCAGCCGAACTGCCGATTTGTGAGGGAGTAAGTTTTTTAAAAATTTCCAAAAAATTTCCAAAAACAGGCAACCAAAAAGCGTGTTCGTGCGTTATATAGGTAGAAGAGGAACGGCAAGGGGTTCCGATTCATGAGTTTCCTTCCTGTTTTGTTTTGTTGGTGCAAAAGACCGTGCGCAACGGTCTTTTGTATTTTTATAACTCTGAATCCATAAATGCAAATGCAAATTGATATATCTTGACAAAAAAGAAAAAACGGGGTATCCTTTATAAAAATCATACCGGAAAGGTGAATTGAATATGATACGAAAACTTACAGCGAAAGATAAAAATATATTTATGGAAATGACGGGTGAGTTTTACTCTTCAGCAGCAGTTATGCACCCGATACCGGAAAAAAACCGCAGCGCGATGTTTGATGAGCTGATGCGGTCGAATGTTTATGCGGAGTGTTTCATGCTCGAATGCGAGGATGGCACCCCGGCAGGTTATGTTTTGACGGCAAAAACTTTTTCACAGGAAGCAGGCGGGCTTGTTGTCTGGCTTGAAGAAGGATACATTCGTGAACCGTATCGTTCAATGGGTTTGATGTCTGAGTTTTTCCTCTACATTGAGCAGCATTGTCCTGCCGCAAGGTATAGGCTTGAAGTTGAACCGGATAACCCGCGCGCAATTGCACTGTACGAACGCAGAGGCTTTCGCTTCATTCCGTACCTTCAGATGATAAAGGGCGAATAACGGCAAAACGAATTAAAAACTAAGGAAAAATTAAAGGATATTTACCCGCTGCGGATAAATATCCTTTTTTGTTTCCGTCTGAACGGAATTTGAAATTAAAAATTACTCTTCGGCGAAATAGTGAGCAACCAGTTCGTTAAGTGAATCTTGGTCGCGAACGCCCATTGTTTCGCGGCAGGAATGCATTGCAAGCATGGGAACGCCGACATCGGCCGTGCTCATGCCGAGTTGACTTGCCGCAAAGGAGCCGAGCGTTCCGCCGCCGCGCAGGTCGGGGCGGTTCATAAACCGCTGATAGGGAATACTGTATTTTGCGCAAATGCCTTCAATCATGCCTATGCCGACGGCTTCGGTTGCATAACGCTGTTCGTAATTCATTTTCAGCGCAGTGCCTTTGTTCATTACGGCATTGCAGGAAGCATCGGAAAGCTCCGCATGGTTGGGGTGCTTTGCGTGTGCAACATCACAGGAAAGCATGAATCCGGATGCGAGAGAATCAATGTATTCGCTGCGGGAGGCACCGAGAGCACAGGCGATTTTTTCAAGCATCAAGCCGAGAGTTGCACTGTCAGCTCCCTGCTTTGTTCCGGAGCCGACTTCTTCATTGTCGAAAAGCACTGCGGCCGTAACGCCGTGGGCACGGTTGCAGTTAACAATTCCGTAAAGCACCGCAAATGCGGATGTGATGTTGTCAAGCCTGGGGGAAGTGAGAAAATCCTCGTCAAAGCCGCAGAGCATGGGCTTTTCGGCGTTGTAAATGCAGAGATCGTAGCTCAGAATCTGCTCCGGAGCGACTCCCGCCAATTCTGCCAGCTTAGATACAAAATATCCGTCCTTGTTGAAATCCTGCTCAACAGACTTGCAAATCGGGAGCATGTCCTTATTGGGATTCAATTCAACACCCTTGTTAACACTGCGGTTCATATGAATCGCAAGGTTGGGAATTGTGAGGATAGGTTTTTCAAAATCCACAAGGCGGCGTTCGGGAGCAAGCACATTGTCACTCTTAAGTGTGATCATGCCGGCAGCGGAGAGCGGTCGGTCAAGCCATGTGTTGTGAATCATGCCGCCGTAGGGCTCGATGCTGAGCTTTGCGCAGCCTCCGGAGACTTGTTCGGGATTGGGCTTTATATAATAGCAGGGCCAGTCAACATGACACGCTGCAAGACGAAAGTCTTCGCCGGGCACATATTCGCAGCCGACATGAAATGCAATAAGCATGGTGCCGAAGCATTTTACATAGTAGTTTCCGCCCTTTTCAAGTTTCCAGGGTTTATTTTGTTCCAACGCCGTAAACCCGGATTCGTCCATGAGTCGAATTGCCTCCGCAGTCGTATGGTAGGGTGAAACGGATTTTTCAAGAAACGAAATGAGATCCGCTGTGTTATTCTTAATCATTTTTTCTCCTTTCTGCAAAAAAAGCTTTGCGAAAATTCAACAACGGCGGTCGAAAGCCCGCCTGCAGTGCAATTATCGCAATTTCGTATTCGTTATAATTATAGTGCCGATATGTGCTGCTGTCAAACAATTTTATCCATCATGTTTTTTTCAAAAAAATACCTGTTATAGCTTCGTCGAAAACGGACAAATTAAGACTGCACGCCGCACGAAGCGACAGAATTCGGCACGGTGCTGCAGAATTTGGCAGCTAAGGAAACTCGAATTCAAGGAAGCTTTTGCGTGAAAAGACCATAGATTCGAGTCTTATCCCGCAAAAGAACGGATTATGACGAGTATTCCTAAAGTCCGGAACATACGGTGTGCTGTGATTACACAAAACAGGCTCGGTGCTGATGCCGACGCAGCTGATGATTTCCGAAGATGAGTGCTTCGGATACGGCGAAGAATGTGAAATCAAAACCGGAGTTTCGTGCACGTGATTATATAACGTCCGCTTTAAAACGCAACTGAGGAGAAAGGCTTTTGAAGCGGACGGCAATGAACGGAGGTGAAAACTTATGGCAAGGAGCAATCGTGTTGCAGTTCCCGAGGCGAAGCAGTCGCTGAAGAACTTTAAAACCGAGGTCGCTAACTCGATGAATATAACCCTTAATGATGGTTATAACGGCGATATTTCCGCCCGCGATGCAGGCAGGATCGGCGGCCAGATGGTTAAGCGTATGATCGAATACGCTGAAAACAATATGCATAAATAATAACAAAAATAAATTACACTGAACAAAATCTGAAAGGAGATTTTACGATGACCAGCAGCAATTCCAGAGAAATGAAGCAGAAGCTCTCCGGTTTCAAGACCGAGGTTGCAAATTCCATGAACATCAGCCTTAACCAGGGCTACAACGGCGATATTTCCGCCCGCGATGCAGGCAGGATCGGCGGCCAGATGGTTAAGCGCATGATCGAGTATGCCGAGCGTAATATGAACGGCGGCAGCAATATGATGAAGTAAGTCGGAATGACTTGCGGCACTGCCTGTCGGCGGATATAATGCTGAGGGCGTGAAGCCTGTGAAGCATAGCCGGCACTCTGCACGGTGCGGATATGATGCACATGCATCAATTAATTCATAAGTGTTGCTTTGAAATAACAAAGCAATAACAAAAGAACTCATCCCTCGGATGCAAGCCGTATCTGAGAGATGGGTTCTTAGGTTTCCGGATTTTAATTACGCGAGCTTTTTCAGAGTTCACTCGGCACTGTGCATTTGCAGAGCTGCCTGTTTTTCGGCAACTTTGCTCATAAACTTATCATTATTTATAACGAAACGTTCATGAACGCCTTCTCCGACGGGGCCGAAATCATCATGCGCAATGACGTTGAAAATGAGCTTGCGCCCATCGATTTGTGCGAGTTCGCATTCACATGTAATGGTTGATCCGACAGGGGAAGCGCTGGTATGCTTAATGTTCACAAGAGTGCCGACGGTACTCATTCCGGCATCAAGAAACGGCCGGGCCGTTTCCGAACAGGTGTATTCCATAAATGCAATCAGCGAGGGCGTTGCGTAAACGGGAAGCAATCCGCTCAACATATGTTCAGCAGTGTTTTCGGTTGTGACAACAACAGTTTTTTTGCCTTTAAGTCCTACTTGCAGCATGATTAAAAATTCCTTTCAATATGAGTTTTGATATACTAAACCATAAAACGGAAAGGAACTGCAGCAGTTCCTTTCCGACATGACGGCACCGGACGGTGCACAGAGTTTTGATTTTAACCCTTACTCCTGAACTTCCTGAACGGAGGCGGGGGATTCGGCGGGGGATTCGGATTCAATCTGAGCCGGCTTCTTTTCGGGAAGAGGTTTATTCTCGAAAAGCGCCGCGAATTCCTCGCCGGTTATCTGCTCTTTCTCTCTTAAAACGGCTGCAACGCGCTCAACACCGTCTCGATGTTCATCCAGAATCTTGAGTGCACGGTCATTCTGCTCATCCATGATCCGACGAATTTCGCTGTCAATCTTGGCCGCAACATCTTCGGAGAAGTTGCGTGCGTGTCCGAAACTCTTGCCGATGAAGACTTCCTGCTCGCCTGCCAGATAAACAGGTCCGATAACATCGCTCATGCCGTATTCCGTGACGATTTGACGTGCGATTTCCGTTGCCCGCATGAGGTCATTTTGTGCACCTGTGCTGACGTCGCTGAGGAAGAGCGCCTCTGCGGCACGGCCGCCGAGATAAACGGCGATCATGTCAAGCAGCTTGTGCTTTGTAACGTTTTCATATGTGTCGGAGGGCAGCATTCTGGTGTAGCCTGCAGCACGGCCGCGCGGTATGATAGAAACCTCATGCACGGGCTCGCCGTCCGGTGTGCAGTGTGCAACGACTGCATGACCGACTTCGTGATAAGTGACAACGCGCATATTCTCATCGGAAACAACGCGGCTCTTTTTTTCGGGTCCGTAAAGAACGCGTTTGATAGCCTCGTCAACATCGGCGGAAGAAATCGCTTTTTTGTTTTTCCTTACGGCAAGGATGGCGGCTTCATTCAGCATATTTTCAAGATCCGCACCGGTGCAGCCGGGAGTCAGCTTTGCAATTTTTCCAAAGTCGACGTCCGGTTCAAAGGTCTTGTGCTTAGCGTGAACCGCAAGGATCTCCTGTCTGCCCTTAACGTCAGGATAGTTGACCGTGATGCGTCTGTCAAACCTGCCGGGACGGAGCAACGCAGGATCAAGAACATCGGGACGGTTGGTCGCCGCAATAACGATGATTCCCTGGCTGTTGGAAAAACCATCCATTTCAACAAGAAGCTGGTTTAAGGTCTGCTCACGTTCATCATGGCCGCCGCCGAGTCCCGCGCCTCTCTGCCTGCCGACAGCATCGATTTCGTCAATGAAAATAATAGCGGGGGCGCAGCGCTTTGCGGTGTGGAAAAGATCGCGCACACGGCTTGCACCGACGCCGACGTAAAGCTCGACGAATTCGGAACTGCTGATGGAGAAGAAGGGGACTTTGGCTTCACCGGCAACCGCTTTTGCAAGCAGTGTTTTGCCTGTGCCCGGAGGGCCGACAAGAAGCACACCTTTGGGAATTCTTGCACCCATTTCGGTGAAAGCTTTCGGATTGCGCAGAAAATCGACAATCTCGCGCAGCTCCTGTTTTTCTTCATCGGCTCCGGCAACATCTTCAAACGTGACATTGTTTCCGAGTTCATCCGCCGTCTTTGCGCGGCTCTTGCCGAAATTCATGCCCTGCTTGTTGTTTGCACGATTCATAAAGAAAATAAATGCCAAAAGCACTCCGCCGATGATAAGATAGGGGAGAAGCACAAGTATCCAGCTGACCTGAGGGGTAGGATTAAGCTGACAATAGAAACCGTAGTCAAGCACGGTGATGTTGTCTGCAATCAAACCGGAATTAGGGTACTTGCCCGCAATCAGGCTGGCCATTTCCTTCTGGAAGGCTTCGGCAGACTGAACCGTCACGCTGAAATCATAGGTTTTACCCTTTTTGAACTTTTCAAGTTTTTTGCTGAAATCTTCGCTGCTTTCAGATTCCCCGTTCGGCACATACAGGCCGTAAAGAGTTTCCTCCGTGACCTGAACGGCAGCGATTTTTGAGTTCTCAAATCCATTGGCAAAATCATCGTAGCTGTCAGGCAAGCCTTCACGCACGAGCTGGTAAAAATCGGTTGTTTTCAGCTCATCGGGCTTTTTATGGACGCTTTCGTTGCCGCTTGTTACAAAAACAACAAGCGCAGCGATGATCAAAACGTAGATGACTATTGTAAAATAGTTAAATTTTTTATTCTTCAATGCAGCCTCCTCGGTTGTATGATCCTGCAGCGAATCGAGGCATTTCGGATGTACCGAACCGCAACGTTTCGAGCAGAGTTCATTATGTCCTTATAATGATACCACGAACTATAGTTTACCGCAAATATTTTTTTCCGAATCATACCCAAAAACATGTATTGATTGTGGCAGCTGCAGGGCAGGGGGTACAAATCGGGATTATTGGTGCATTTCGCGCGCCGGAAGCATTCGGAAATTTATATTTCGAAAACTCCTGTTGACGCGCCGCAAAAATAATCCTATAATGCAGGTGTGTAATGCAGCCGCCGTATCGACATTCCGTTTCGCGCCGCAGAACGGAGCATGACGCTTTGTTGATTGCGCAGGCAGAGTATAACAGCGTGCACAATCTGCATTTAAAGCCGCTGCCGACGGGCGTATTGCCTTGGAATAATCGGTTTTGCGTTAAAACGGCTCGAACCTGAGCCTTTTCTGCGCGAATAACCGTAAATCAAAGTTCCCTTAGTATAACCCGAAAGCCTGCTTTACACGCAAACGGACAATCCAAGCATTATTCAAAGCAGAATTGCAAAGACTTACGGAGAAAATCCGAAGGCTGTGAGAGTATATTTTGCTCTGATAATACCGCTGAAAAGAGTGAAAAGGAGAAAAAGTTATGAAGAAGGACACGAAAAAGAACTTAATGAAACGAATTGTCACAATGATCACCGCTGCCGTGATGCTTTTTTCGCTGGCAGCATTCGCCGCCTGCTCAAAAAAGCAGGATGATACGGAAATACGCATTGCCGCACTGAAAGGCCCGACCGGAATGGGCATGGTGAAACTGGCAGATAAGCAGAATTACCCAAATTACACGGTTTCAATTGAAGCATCGCCCGATGCATTGAATCCGCGCATCATTTCCGGCGAAGTCGATGTTGCGGCCGTTCCCGTAAATCTTGCATCCGTGCTTTACAACAAGCTGGATGGCGATATATCGGTGCTTGCAGTCAGCACGCTTGGTGTTCTCTATGTTGTTGAAGCGGGTTCCGAGGTGAACTCTGTGGCTGATCTTGCAGGCAAAACTGTTTATGCGACCGGACAGGGTGCAACTCCCGAATACATCCTTAATTATCTGCTTGATAAAAACGGAGTCGCGGGGTCTGTTGAGGTAAACTATGTCGGCGAGCACGCTGCGCTGGCAACCATGCTTGCAGACGGCAGTGCCGAAATCGGCATGCTTCCGGAACCGAACGTGACGTCAACTCTTGCCGGAAACGACAACCTGCGCATTGCATTGAACCTCACCGAGGAATGGAACAAGGTTTGCTCAACGGAGCTTGTTCAGGGCGTTGTTATTGCGCGCAAAAGCTTTGTGAACGAACATCCGGAGGCAATTGAACAGTTTTTGCGGGAATATGAAAAGAGCTCCGCATTTGTAAATGAGAATATCGATGAAGCCGCAAAGCTTATCGTTGATGTCGGGATTCTCGGGAATGTCGAGATTGCAAAAAAAGCAATTCCGAACTGCAACATCAGTTTCAGCAAAGGTGAAGCGATGCATAAAGCGGTTGAAGGTATGCTCGCTGTTCTGTTTGAGGCAAACCCGAAGAGCATCGGAGGCAAACTCCCCGACAAGGATTTTTATTACGGAATCTGAGTTGAACACGGGGTATTTAGTGTTAAACATGACAGAATGAACATATATATTGAGGCTGCGCCGATGTCGGCTGTATGACCGACATCGGCGCAGCGGATTGAAATTTGCATTTGATTTTAATGGCAATTGAACGCAAAAAAGATAAATACGGGAATAAAATGCGGCATCGCGGCGGAGCTTTGCTTCGCATGACTGCCGCAATTGTGTTTTGGCTTCTTGTTTGGCAGCTGCTCAGTTTTTTGATCGGCAGTGAGCTGCTGCTGCCGTCGCCTTGGGCGGTTGTGCGCAGTTTTTGCGGGCTTGCGCAAACAACGGAGTTTTACCGCAGCATTCTGCATACCCTTTTGCGTGTTGCGGCAGGCTTTGCAGCCGGCATGGCAGCAGGCTTACTTGCAGGCACGCTGACGGCGTTTTCACGTGCTGCCGACGTGCTTCTGACTCCACTCAAAAACATCATAAAGGCAACGCCCGTAACTTCGTTCATTGTGCTCATCCTGCTGTATTTTTCGTCCAATGTGACTCCCTCTGCGGTTGCTTTTCTTGCGGTGCTGCCGATTTGCTGGTCTAATGTCTGTGAAGGACTGCGTCAAACGGATAAAAAAATGACGGAGCTCGCGCATGCATATGCTTTTGGCAGGAAAAAAACACTTCGGGAAATATACTTTCCCGCCGTTCGTCCCTACTTATCCGCTGCGGCAACGACAGGTCTTGGTTTCGCATGGAAATCCTGCGTTGCGGCTGAAGTAATTGCGCTCAGCAAAAACAGCGTCGGACGAGCATTATATGAAAGCAAGCTGTATCTCGAAACGGCAGAGCTTTTTGCGTGGACAGCTTCCGTTGTGCTTATCAGTGTGCTGTTTGAAAAACTACTTGTGCATAAACTCTTTAAAAATAAGAACACGGAAGGCGCGGCCGGGAGGCGAAGCGAGAGCCTTGAACACGGACATGCAAGCTGTGAGGCCGAACTGCAATATAAATCCGATGCATATGCCGAATACGGCAGAGATGAGGAACGAAACATATGATTAAGTTGAACAAAGTCTGCTTTTCATATGACGGCGAACACCCCGTTCTTGTTGATTTTTGCATGGAAATTCCGGACGGCGGCGCAATTGCGGTTATGGGAGCGAGCGGAAGCGGAAAGACAACATTGCTTCGGATTCTCCTTGGTCTTGAAAAACCGAATTCCGGTGAAATATTGGGGTTGAACAACAAGCGGTTTGCGGTTGTTTTCCAAGAAGACAGACTTTTGCAGCACAGAACGGCAAGGCAGAATGTTGAAATTCCGCTTATCGGAACGCAGATTGAAAAAACAAATGTTCACAAGATTGCCGGAACAGCACTGAGGGATGTTGAACTAAACGGATTTGAAGATTTTTCCGTAAGAGAACTTTCCGGCGGAATGTGCCGCAGGGTTGCGCTTGCGCGCGCAATCGCATTTGCAAGAAGCGGATTGGGCAGAGATGCCGCAATTCTCGATGAGCCGCTGAAAGGTCTTGATAATGCCATGAAAAAGCGCATTGTTCCAAGGTTTATTGATGCGTTCGCGACCCGCGTTATTATTACTCATGACGAAAATGAAGCAGAGCTTTTCGAATGCGGCACGATAATCAGACTGAACCGAATTTAAATCGGCAGCACTTGTTTTTGAGGAATGCTTTGAAGAATTCGCTTTGTTTCCCTAAATATACTTGCTATTAAGGAAAAAATGAAATATAATTAAAAAGATGGAAGTCCGTGCGGCGTCCGTCCTGCGGATATGCCGCGCTTTAATCAACCTGTAATCACGAAGGGAGAAATATTATGTCACAGAATTATCGCGTACTTGCGATCAATCCCGGCTCAACTTCAACCAAAATCGGAGTTTTCGAGGGCGAAAAACTTGTTTACGAGGGTGTCGTACGCCACACTGCCGAAGAAATTGCAGCTTGGGGCGGAGTTATTGCTCAGGCTCCCATGCGCATGAAGCTTATCAAAGATCTGCTTGCAAAAGAGAATATTGACCTTGCGACAATGGATGCATTTGTCGGCAGGGGAGGCATTGTTCGTCCTCTTAAGAGCGGTGTCTACACGATCAACGAAAAACTTCTTGACGATCTTTACCATTTGCCCAGTGCAAGCCGTCATGCTTCCGCTCTCGGCGGAATCTTTGCCCATGAACTTGGTGAAGAATACGGAAAGCCTTGCTTTATCGCCGATCCCGTTGTTGTTGATGAAAGGAATGACATTGCGCGTGTAACAGGTCTGCCCGATGTAGAGCGCACATGCGTTTTCCATTGCCTCAACATTAAGGCAACTGCAAGGAAATACTGCAAGGAACATGAAAAAGATTACAACAACACGAACCTTATCGTTGCACATATGGGCGGCGGCATCAGTGTTGCGGCGTCTGAAAAGGGTGTTGTTATTGACGTTAACGATGCAATCGCAGGTGAAGGCCCGTTCAGCCCCGAACGCACAGGTTCAATTCCCATGAAACTCGTTCTCGATATGTGCTTCAGCGGTGATTATACAAAAGAACAGCTTTACGGCTTCTGCTCAAAGACCGGCGGATTTGTTGCGCACATGGGCACAAATTCTGCTCTCGATGTTGAAAACGCTATGCTCGCCGGAGATGAGAAGGCAAAGATGGTTTTCGAGGCTCTCGGGTACAATGTTGCTAAAACGATCGGCGAAATGGCAACCGTGCTTAAAGGCAATGTTGAAGCGATCCTGCTGACCGGCGGCCTTGCATACAGCAAGCCTCTCTGCAAGTACATATCGGATATGGTTTCATTTATTGCTCCGATATGCGTTTATCCCGGTGAAAGCGAACTTGATGCGCTCGCGGGCAGCGCAATTCGTGTTCTTTCCGGCGAAGAGGATGCAAAAGAATACCTTGGATAATCCTTGCTGAATCGGGGCGTTGACACGATTCCCGATTCAATCACATGAAATCACATGAAAAATAAAAACGGACGTGCTCACTTTCCGGCGAGCATGTCCGTTTTACGTTTGGATCAACAAAAACTCAATTGTTGACTGTGCGTTGAATTAATTTTTCTTAAGTATGGAAACCGCATCCGAAATTGTTTTTTCGTATGCTTCTTTACCGTACTTGTCAACCTCGGCCTTATTCTTTTCACCGTGTGTCAGACAGCCTGCGCCGCCGATACAACCGCCGGAGCAAGCCATACCCTCGATGAAGTTCTCCTTAAGCAGACCGCGGGACTTTTTCATCAGCGCCGCACGGCAGGCTTCGATTCCGTCGCAGGCTATGGGGTTGAGTGCGAAATCCTCATGTCCGGTTTCTTTGAGTGCTTCGGCAACAGCATCCGCAAGACCGCCGCTGCGGGCAAAAATCCTGCCGAAATAGGAAGCATTGTCAAGAACATCCTCTTCAAGGGCAGTGATGTCGATATCCTTGCTGTCAAACAACGCCTGCAGCTCTTCAAACGTCAGCACGCAGTCAACATAGGACTTGACTTCCTCAAGCTGCGCTTCCGCTTTTTTCGCCGTGCAGGGCCCAATGAACACAACCTTGCAGGGAGAATCCGTCTCTTTCAGATATTTTGCAATTGCCGCCATGGGAGACGGATTGTGTGAAATCAACGGAATCAGATCAGGGAAGGATTTTTTAATATAACTCACGAATGCGGGGCAGCATGAGCTTGTCAGGAAACCCTTTTCAACAAGTTCCGCAGATTCGGTCATTGCAACCATATCCGCTCCGAGAGCAGCCTCAATAACGGTATGGAAACCGAGTTTTTTGAGCCCTGTGATAACCTGTCCGAGTTTTGCATAGGTAAACTGGCTCGAAATACTGGGTGCAACAACCGCAAACGTCTTATAGTTGGTATTTTCTTCGCTCTTTTTGATGATGTCAATCGCGTCAAGGATAAATGATTTATCCATGATCGCGCCGAACGGACACTGATAAACGCATGCACCGCAGGAGATGCACTTTGAATTATCGATATGCGCAGCAGAGTTTTCTCCCATGGAAATGGCCTTGATTTTGCAGGCATTTTCGCAGGGACGTTTGCGGTTGGCAATCGCGGTGTAAGGGCAGACCTTTGCGCATGCACCGCAGTTGACGCATTTCTGCTTATCGATATGCGCTGTATGGTTTTTGTCATCGAAAGTTATTGCATTGCGCGGGCATGCATCTTCGCAGCGATGAGCAAGGCAGCCGCGGCAGGAATCCGTGACTACATATCCGCCGACAGGGCATTCATCGCAGGCAATATCCATAACCTCGATAACATTCGGATTTGTTTTGTCTCCGCCCATTGCGATTTTGATGCGTTCTCCGAGTATTGCACGTTCCTTATAGATGCAGCAGCGGATTGACGGTGTGTTGCCGGGGGAAATGATCTTCGGCAAATCCAGAAGATTTTCCGTCAGCGTGTCCTTCCAGGCAAGTCTTGCAGTCTCCCGCAAGACTTTATATTTCAAAAACTGAACCTGTGTATCAAACTTTCGCATATATTCCTCCAAGTTGGTTAATTAATTATTTATTAAAAGTAGCTGACCTTAATGCGCTTGCCCATTTTTTTGAGACATTCCGCAAGCTCATTTACAAGGTTCATCTTAATGTTGAAGTTAATCGGCAGATCAGGGTTCTGATGTGCGGGATTTACGGCTCTTCCGACATAGAAGTTTATATCCGTCGCTTCGTCAAAAAGCATCCTTGCAATCTCGGCGGCTCCTCCGCGCTTGTAGCTCCAGTCACCGTAGAGTGCATTTTCGCCGATATGATCCTTGGCATATTCAAGCACACGGTTCATGGTTATAACGCCTTCGGTAACGAGATCGACACCTTCGATTTCCCCTTTTGCCGGAATGCTCGGATCGTCGCCCGAATCCAGACTGACCTTGAGCGGTTTGCCGAGGTACTTTGCGGCAATTTTGCTTGTTGTTCCGCCGCAAACGATATGCTTGCCGCCTTTTGAAAAGAACAGAGACATCATCCTGTCGCAATCGTCCGGATTTTCGGGCGGTCCGATCAAAAGGTTGACTTGGTTGCGCTTGCGGAGTTTGACAACGCAGACGGTTGAGTCGTCGCCGGGAGATCCCGAATACTTTGCGTAGCATTCATCAAGCAGTATGGAGCACAGCGTTTTTGCAGAGAAACCCACATCCGAAAAAATTTCCATGTAGTCAACAATGTTTTCGCGTTCCCACCCGAAGGCATAAGACATTCCGCCTGCCTGCACGCCGGCATGAATTACACCATCGCTCATAAGAATGAAAGTGTCGTTCTCAAGAAGTTTAACCTTTGTATGGGTTATCTCTTTGCCGTCAATGTTCATGCTGACATAGGGCAGCTCAACATTCTTCCCGTCGCGCATAAAGATGACGTCAGGATTATCGTATTGAAATATCTCCGCCTCTTGCGTCGGAAGAATCTTCAATATCGTGAAGGTTGAATAGGCAAGCCCGCGCACCTGGCAGATAGGGAGCGTTGCGGCGATGGTTTTGACACATTCCGAAATATCGATATTTTCGGAGACCATTGTTGAAATGATCTTTGAAGTCAATGTGGACAGGATGCAAGCCTTAACACCGCTGCCCAAGCCGTCTGCAAGCACAGCAATAAATGTGCCGTCTTCGCATGTGATCGTGCTTACATTGTCGCCGCACAGCACTTCGTTCTTTTTTATAAGACTGTTGAAGCCGACATCAACGCACAGATCATTCATTTGCACTTACCTCTTTCAGCTTTGTAAGTGCAATCTTTGTTTCGGCGGCGGTTTCGCCGAGCAGCATTGCTATTTCCTGAACGATGCGCATTTGCTTGTCAACAACCTGATCGGCAATTTCAACGGTTTTCCGCCTTGCTTCGTCTTTTTGACGGCGCATGGTTTCCGCCTCGGTAACATCGCGCAGAATGCACAGAAGAGAACGATATTCCCTGTCGTAAATGATGGTTTCTTCAACATGACGCCCGTATTCCGCAAGGTAGCAGGGCTTTGAACGTATGCTTCGCTCCGTTTCGAGAACCGATGCAAAATCACCGGGTTCAAGAATGCGAACGACGTTGCAGCCCATGATATCCTCGGCGCGACGCATATTCATGATTCTCAGTGCAGCGTTGTTGATATTCTGCACTTCGAGCTTTTCGTTAAGCACAAGAATGCCGAGAGGAATGTTGTTTATTACGCTGTCGGAAAAATTCATTGCTTTTTCTTTCAGGTAGGGAAGACACATGGAGACTTCCGCCTTGCCCTGATAGATTGCAACGGCTTTTTCACGACATGTGTTGTAGCCGCAGGAGCCGCAGTTCAATTCATCGGAAGATTGCTTCTTTCCCATTTGAAGCAAAATCTCTTTGATTTCACTTTCGGAAGGCATCGGAGCACGCTGCTCAATTGCAGACATCTCTTTTTGCAGCGCGATTGAATCAGGCTGCATAACAGGGAAGTCTTTGCTGCCGGCAAAATGCGTGACCGTGACATAATCTTTTGCGGGGTAGCTGTGAAACTTCTCCATAACCGGGCCGCCGATGCAGCTGCCGACACAGGCAGACATCTCAATGAAACACTTGTGAATGCGCCCGCTTTCAATATCGCGCAGCACGGCAATGCAGTTGTCAACACCGTCTATTGCCATGTATGTGTAATCACTGTTGCTGCAATCCATCGTCTTAAGGATACCGCCGGTGGTGGGGAACAGGCGCGCACGGCTGTCCTCCTTCGGAACAATCTTTTTCTCGGGTTCAATACCCTTTTCTTTGAACCACGCGCTGAGTTCATCGAACGTCAGGACGGCATCGACAATACCGTCATAATGCTCTGCTTCATCTTTTTTTGCAACGCAGGGCCCGATAAACACCGTTTTAGCCTCGGGGTGACGCCGCTTAATGTCACGGCAATGTGCCTGCATCGGGGAAAGAACGGGTGCAAGACAGGACAGCTCGCGAGGGTAGTGTTTCTGAATCAAAAGATTCACGGAGTGGCAGCATGACGAAATGACAACATCCGGTGCATCCTCACGCAGCATGCGTTCATATTCTGTTTTTACAACGGTTGCGCCGATTGCGGTTTCTTCAGCGTCAAAAAAACCGAGTTTCTTCAGTGCATCACGCATGGCTTCAATGCCCACGCCGTCGTAGTTGGCAACAAACGAAGGTGCGATGCTTGCAATAACAGGCGCAGGCGACTGAATAAGGACTTTTGCCTTTTCTGTTTCGTCAACGATTTGTTTAGCATTTTGAGGGCACACAACGAAGCAATGCCCGCAAAGAATGCATTCATTGTCGATTATGTAAGCCTGGTTGCCTGAAAACCTGATAGCTTTAACAGGACAATGGCGAATGCACTTGTAGCAATTTTTGCAGTTGGATTTTTTTAAAGCGATGCAATTCACTGCATGAAGCTCCTTTCATTTTTTGGAATAAGTCGAGCAATTCGCTTTTCAAAAGCATTCCCTTATCTATCGCGGGTTTGTCCGGATAAACAAAGCAATAACCGCTCGGTTTATTTAAGCTTTGCGAGAACGTTCTGCTCAAAAAACGAATTGACCGTTGCGGGTGAAACAGAATGGAATTCGTCGTCAACGGTAACGCAAACACCCTGCTGGCATTTGCCCATGCAGAACGTGCCGGCAAGCTCCACTTCATCGGAGAGATGGTTGCTCTTGATAAGATACTGGAGCTGTTCAACGACCTGGCGCGAACCCTTGATGTGACATGATGAGCCGATACAAACAGTGATTTTCATAGTTGTTCCTCCTGAAACATTAAGTTTAATATTGATAATTTCAAAGTAATCAACGATTAAGCGGGAAAGCATTCGGTTTTATCCCGAAACCAATCAGAGGTTACTTCATTATTGAAAGCAGCAGTTTCTTTCCGGCTGCATTTTCACGGTTATAAAGCATGGATGCCGCAAACGGCAAAAGTGTCGTAATTGCATCGGAAGAGCAGGATCCGTTACGCTTTAGATAGAGCTCGAAATATTCGCGTGCCGTTTGTTCTCCGCATGTGAGCCAAAGCATAAGGAAGCATATTGCAGCATCGGATTCCGGAGTTCCCGGGTAAGCGTACGCCCAGTCGATAACATAAAGCTCGCCGCCTGAAGATGAAATGACATTTTCGGGCGCAAGGTTGCCGTGACAAAGCTTATCCCCGGCAAAAGCCGCATGTTTACCACTGTTAAAAGCAATTTGAACGATATCCGCTGCGTTCGGTTCATCGTGCGCCGTACATGCAGTACCTGTGCTGCGAAAATTCGGCACTGTGCGCGGATTGCGGATGCATTCGGGGCAGCGTGTAACGTTTATCGAAAGCTGAGCATCAATAAGCAGGTTCAGCTGCTGCGCGCGGAAATCAGCATCATCCCTGTCGCTGCACAAAATCGGACTTCCGACGATATAGTCATAGGTAATGAGGCGTTTGTTGCCGTGCAAATTGACTTCACGCAGCTTGGGAACATTCAGCCCGGCTTCGGCGGCGGCGACCATGTTTGTTGCTTCGGAGAGCACAAAAGAAGCGGGAAAGTCATCTTCCAACACTTTTATGCAGAGTTCTCCGTCTCGAAAAACGGTTCTGTTGTTGCGGACGGAAATTATTCTGTCAAATTGCATATGTGCACTCCTTTTATAACCGATCACAGCGATTGAGCTTTAAGCACAGCAAGTGATTGAGCAATATTCTCGTAGCGAATGATCGTATCGTTCGGCGGGATCAGCTTGCAGGGCGCAAGGCAGAGCATCATCTTTATTCCGGCATTGTATAATTCGTTGCAAGCCTGCTGTGCTGCTTCGGCCGGAACTGCAATAATGCCGATCCTTGCATTGTGTTCGCTGCAGAAAGAATCAAGCTCTGAAACAGGATAAATATATTTACCTTTTGGTGAAGCAACAGGTTCGGCAACAGCAATGTCGAAAGCGGCAAGAATATTTAAACCGTAATCCGCAAATCCGGCATAGTCAAGCAATGCCCTTCCGAGTTTCCCGGCACCGATAATAACTGTTCCGCCGTCCTTTTCGCTTAGGCAGGAAGCAAGGCTTGCCGTCAATTCGCCGACTTTGTATCCGGTTTTCGGCTTTCCGGAACCGCAGAGTGCGCGCAAATCTTTCCGCACCTGAACTTCGCCCAATTCAAGTTCTTTTGCAATCGTTGTTGCGGATATATTCGCCGTGCTGTCTTCAATTCCGCGCAGAAACTTAAGGTAAGCGGGTGCGCGTCCGAGCGTTGCACGGGATATCTTGGGGTTGATCATTTCGGTTCCTCCTTTGGCATTGATTCGTCCGCATTTCGGCAGGCAAGGCTTTGTCGATTTTTCGACTGACTGCACTTTTCATGTTGATATTCTAAAGCAATGAGCGGATAATTGGAATTGCCGTTTTCGCATAACGGTATTGAATTTATCGATATACATGAGTTTATTTAATTAAATGAAGGAAAAAATACGATACTTACCGGATTGTGAAATGAAAAGCGCATTTCAAAAAGTGCGTTTCAGACCATTGACAAAGGGTTCGGGACGAGAGTTCCGGGTCATTTGTCGTACTATAAAAGGTTTTGAAAAGTGATACAATATATGCGCAAAAAGCAGTGCGGAGGAACAGCCGGATGCTTTGGCAGAACAGCTTTCCCGAATCAACGAGCAGCTTGCGATCAAAAACAGACGGGCAAAAAGAGTTTGGAAAGCAATAGCCTTCATCGTCGGCGGCATTATTGCTGTATATGTCCTGGTTTTAATTCTTGCAACTGTCTTTACCTTTTCGCCCAACCAATCCGGCACAACAGACAGCTCACAGCCTATTGAGTCAATCGTGGAAAAAGAATGAGAATCGGACAATTTCATCTCTGCGGTGCGGGAATATCCCGTACCGCAACTGCTTCCCCCAAACTTTTCAGTAGAAAAATTCACAAAGATATGATATAATTGCATTGATTCAGAACAATAAAGGGAGCTTTTCGGAAGATAATGAATTTGGAAAGCAGAGCAAAGGAGTGTGTTCAGTGTCAAAGTTTGATTTCAAAAGGAAATATCTTATCATTTATTTGTGCCTGATTGTTTTCGACACCTTTCTTATGCTGTGCCGCTGGCTGGAACATATTGTCCCGAATGTGCGTCTGCTGCCCGACTTTTTGCTTGACCATATTAACAATTTTGTACTTTGTATGCTGCTAATGCTGATTTTCGGAATTACCGTTCTGTCCTTTGGCGGAAAGTTTAGAGGCATTACGGCAGCGGCATTGGTAATGGGCGTATTAAACATTGGGTATGAGTGTTTTATTCCGATACGGAATACCCCCGACATTTTGGACGCCGTGTTCGGCGTTATCGGCGTTGCAATCGCATACGTTTTTCTGATACTGCTCAGAAAAAACGGGCTGATTGCCAAATAATTCTCCTGACATTTTTGAAATCATAACCCACATATTTTCATCTGCGGAGGTCTGTTATGAATAATAAAACAAAACAAGGCGGGCTTGGCATCGTATCCGTTCTGACGATTATCTTTGTTGTGCTGAAGCTGTTGGGAGGTATCAAGTGGAGTTGGATATGGGTGCTTTCACCCATATGGATTTCCGCTGTGATTGTGGTCGCTGTGTTTTCTGTTATCCTGATTGGCGGTAGGATTAAAAAGGGGAAACGGTAACTTCCCGCTTCCAAAGCCGAACAACTCTCCAAGCACCTGTTTTCGATACTGAAAGCAGGTGCTTTTTTGTTTCCCGAACGGCGGCATTTTCAGAAAATGAGCAAGGCAGTATAAATTCCTTAACTCACTTTTGAAAGTCGCTCACAGCAAAGACAACCGGCGATTTTCACCCCGAAAAACCGAATAATTACGCCATATCCTCCAACTGTCGAAAAATGGGACGGCATGGGGCAGTTGCATTAGTCCCCAAAACAAAACCGGGCAACTCAGGAAGGGTTGTCCGGTTTGCTGCTTTCGTGTATAATTAAATTGCTCAAAAACTAACAGAAAACGAGCAAAAATCAAGCAGTCATGCCGATAAATGTTGCAACAATGATTGACTAAAACGATCCGGTATTTAAAATGGCCGAGATTCCGGAAAAATCAAATTATAGAAAACTGTATTCCGATTATCGCAGGCGGTGGAGAAAGATTGACCCTGAGGTTATGTTTTCGATAGTTGTATATGCAAACATGCGAGGAATTTTCTCGAGCAGAGCTATAGAAGAAGCGTGCAAAACCGACATCAGGTTTATGTGGCTGCTGCAATACGAACCGGCACCGGATCATACCACGATAGCAAGATCTCTTGAAAAAACATGAACGGATGTGCAGAAGGGCTTTTTTACCAACTTGTTCAAAAGCTTTCGGAAATCGGCGAGATTGAATTCGAATCAATGTTCGTTGACGGAACAAAAACTGAAGCAAATACAAACAAGTACCGATAAAGGCATTCTTCTCCGAATGAACCGTTCGATCCAAGTTGAAGGTGCTTTCGGCGTTTTAAAACAGGATTACGGGTTCGGAAGATTCCTCACCCGAGGGAAGCCCAGCAACGAAACCCGCCTTTTTATCCTCGCAACAGCGTTCAATATCCGAAAACTGTGCGGTCGGCTTGCTGACGGACGATTCGGAAAAGCACTGTTTGAACCGAAAACAGCCTGAAATAACCTTCCGAGAACAACAAAACCTGAGCAGGTCTGTTTGCCGTACACAAAAATCACATTTTCTGCATGAGCCGGCTTCGCTTGAGCCGAAAAATGTAATGTTCGGCACTCCCCGAGTTGCCCTTCTAAAAAAAGAAAGGCGCTGCTGCAAATATGACTTGATTTTGCAACAGCCCCTTTCGTAAAGCCGGATTACTTATTTCCAGCTCATTCTTGAATTATATACATTGCTGACCGCTTCGATATAGCAAATAAAGGACGGATGATTATAGTCGTTGCTCGTCAGATATTTGTTTTTGAGCCGCAAATACTGTTCTCGGACTAAGTTCCATTTCCCTTTGCGTTTAATGAAATCAACCTTTTCCCGTATTCCCGCAGAATGCGGCGCTTGATTCCAATAGTATCTGTCGTAACAGTTGAACCACGTTTTTTCGTGGATCAGTCGATACATTTGGTCTTGTGTATCCGTAAACACAATACAGACATCTATTGAAAATAAAGTCTGATTGCCTTGACTGAAATAACGACGCTTTGTTGTGAGCGACGATGTGGAATCCTCGCAATCGCCCCAACCGTTCATAGATAGGGCTTTATTAAAGGCTTTCCTCGCACATTCTTTGAGTGTGCGGCAATCACCAAAATCTTCACAGCGGACAATTTCAAGGTTATAGTCCAAGTCTATCGGCTGCGAAGCATTTTGCACGATGAGGTTTTTAGCGCCGCTGCCCACAAGATAAAAGGTTGAACCGATGTCATAGTCCTCTTTCAAGGTATGGCAAAAGTCTTGCATAATTTCTCCGCACACGCTGCGTACACGGCTTAGGTATTCCTTATCTTCTACATATTCAAACATAAAAGCTCCTTTCACCCCCAAACCGTCCATTCAGCTCTTGGTGAGCTAAATCGTATTGTTATACTTATGGTGACAGGTTGTGTCAACCTTTTTATTAAAAAAGTTGCGATTTTCCGGCGCAACCCTTTATAATCCCATCATCTCTCGGATAATGCGGTCGCTCATTTTTACCGCACCAACCAACACAAGCATATTGAAAATGAGTTCCGCCACATAGCTCCATACTTGCGTTACGGCGGCTGCGTTTGTATCCACCACGGGCGGAGAAGAAGCAAACACCGAGAATATAATGCAGAACAGCACGATCACCGCTCCCTCCAAGCAAACGGCGCAGTAGCTTTTGATGAAGGACTTGCCCACATTCTGACTCGGTTCACCGGCGAAGGTGGACAGAGGGATAGGCGCAAGTGCCGTATATATAGAACCGAAAAAATCGCCCGTACACGATCATTATCAGAATAAAGGACATCACGGCGATGAACAGCCATACGATGAGCGTGACAGCCCATAGCGGTATGCTTTCAAAGAATCCGCATTCCTCAATGCTGGTAATCAATTCAGGCGGCTATAATGTTTGCTGTGGTGTTGAGAAACCCACCGAACCCATTATCGTCGAGATCGTGCCTTGGACGATATTAAACAGGGCAAGCATAAGCTCCACAGCTCCGCTGCGCCCGACGCTCATGACGGTGCTGCTCTGCTACCCACGTATCCCGGGTGATCACATCGCTGATGTTTGCATTGTACCGTGTATTTTATGAAAAAGCGCCGCATGTTCCTTCGTCCGGGAGTTGTGAAAGGCCTTTGCCGAAAAATGATCTGCAAAATTTCTGTTAACCCCCCTTTACCCTCTTGACAGGGAAGACGGCTTGATCTATACTAAGCGTGAAGAATAATTCTTGTTCTTGCAGAGGAGCAACTATGTCTAAATATACAGAAGTTATACTTGCCGCCGTAACAAAGCTTCAGCGGCATCCGACGGCGGAGCAGGTGTTCATGGCGATGAAGAAAGATCATCCAAACATCGCCTTGGGAACCGTATATAAGCATCTGAACGCTCTTGCGGAGGAGGGTCTGTTGCTCCGCATCACGGAGCCGGGTTCGCCGGACAGATATGACCGCACCGAGCGACACGATCATCTGATTTGCAGTCGGTGCGGGAAGCTAACGGACGTCTGTTTGAGAGATCTCACAGAACCCATCGAAACCGGGCTCGGGCAGAGGATCCTCTCCTATGATCTTAAAATCCGGTATATCTGTCCCGATTGCAGGGAACAGGAAGAAAACAACACTGAAGGAGGAGCCCGATGAACGCTAACGTATCTAAGCTGCTCAACGAGCAGATCAACAAGGAGTTCTACTCCGCCTATCTGTATCTGGATTTTGCCAACTACTATGCCTCCGTCGGCCTGGACGGCTTTGAGAACTGGTATAAAGTGCAGGCGCAGGAGGAACGGGATCACGCCATGCTGTTCTATCAGTATTTGCAGAATAACGGCGAGAGCGTTGCCTTTGCGGCTATTGCAAAGCCGGAGTGGGAACGAGGCGGCCACATGACCCCACTGAAAAAGGCGTTGGAGCATGAGAGGCTTGTCACCGCCAGCATCGACGCCATCTACGCCGCCGCATATGAGTCCAAGGACTTCCGTGCCATGCAGATGCTGGATTGGTTCATCAAGGAGCAGGGCGAGGAGGAAAAGAACGCCGCCGACCTCATCACCAGGATGGAGCTGTTCGGCGGAGACAGCAAGGGGCTGTATATGCTCAACAGCGAGCTGAAGGCACGGGTCTACACCGCGCCCTCGCTGGTGTTGTAAGCCTTGCGCGGCTGCGGGCCTTTGCATCAGACAAAAGGCAGACTGCATACAGGTGGCCTGCTTTTTCTTCTGACAGAGAGTTAGAGGCGGCTAACTGTATATAAAACAGAAAGGAACTCAGAGCTTGAACAAGGAAAAGGAAATCGAAACCGTTACCCTCATGGTGCGCCGGTATTGCCGGGGTGTACATGGGGCGGGACGCTTTGCCCGGCGTGTGCCGCCCTGCTGAAATATGCTAGGCAGCGGCGGGACAGATGCCCGCACGGGGACAACAAGCCCTTCTGCTCAAACTGCCCCATACATTGCTACAAGCCGGAAATGCGCCGGCAGATGCGCGCCGTGATGCGCTATGCGGGGCCGCGGATGCTGCTGAGCCACCCCATACTGGTGCTGCGCCATATAGCGGAAACCCTGCGAAGGAAAAGGAGAAACACCCATGCCGGATAAACAGCTTTTGTGCCTCTTGGGCGAGGACAAACGATATATCTACCGCGCCGCAGCGTGGATGCTCACGGGCTCTTTGTGCAGCATCGGCTTTACGGCCTGCCTGTGCTATGGGCTTCAGCTGCTCCTTATTGATGCAAGGATGTCCTTCTACCTGCTTCCTTTCGTTTTGGGAGCGGTATGCGCGGCGGTGCGCTTTCTTGCCACTACCCGCGCCGCGGCGGTGCGGGACAGGCTGGGGCGCAGCGTGAAGAAAAGCCTGCGGGCACAGCTGTACGCAAAGCTCCTGCGTCTCGGCGTGCGGGAGACGAAAACCGTGAAGCCGGCAGGACTTACCCAGCTGGCCACGGAAGGCATCGAACAGCTGGATCTGTACTATTCCGCCTATCTGCCGCAGTTTTTCTGTGCCATGCTCTCTTTGGAAGCCTCACGCTGATCTGCTACCCGGCGCTCTATTTCAAGAAGAAACTTGACGATTTAAGCCGATTTGGAGGGAGGCGATGTGCCTGAAACGAGAAAACAAAAATTTCTGGGACAGAAATGCCGGCCGGTATGACCGCTTTATGCGAAAGGATCGGGCGGCGTATGAGGAGGTGTATGCGCTGATCCGACCGACCGTGAAAGCCAAAACGGTGCTGGAGCTGGCTACCGGCACGGGATTGATCGCAAAGCACATCGTGAACGCGGCGGCACACATCGAGGCGACGGATGCCTCTGCGGAGATGATTGTCGAAGCCAGACGGGATAACCGCTCGGCGAAGCTGCACTTTTCGGTGCAGGATATGTTCCGCCTGCCCTATGCGGATAAGTCCTTCGACGTGGTGATCGTGTCCAACGCGCTGCACATCGTGCCGCGGCCGGAGAAAGCCCTGCAAGAGATCAAGCGGGTGCTGAAAGATGATGGTGTGTTGATTGCGCCGACCTTCACCCACGCGGGAAACTCGTTTTCCGGCAAGGTCAGGGCATTTTTCATGAAGCTGGCGGGCTTCCCTCTCCACAGCAGGTGGACGAGCGAGGAATACCTGCGCTTCCTGCGGCAAAACGGCTGGACGGTGCAAAAAAGCGTTGTTCTGAAAGCGTCATTTCCATTAACTTATACCGAATGTGTGAAATCGGAGGTGTGATATGTCATTCTTTGAAAACACCCGCAAGCCCGTGGGCTTTGGCGGGAAAATTATGGTCGCCATGATGAATGTCGGGCACAGTGCCGTGGCTCGGTGGGGACTTCAATTTTTAGAGCTTGCGCCGGATGCCGAGGTGCTGGATTGCGGCTGCGGCGGCGGGGCGAACATCAAGAGACTGCTGAAAAAATGTCCGCAGGGCGTCGTCAAGGGCATCGACTATTCACCCGTCAGCGTGGAGAAGTCGAAAAAGGTCAACGAGGCCGCCATCGCGGAGGGACGCTGCGCCGTGTTGCAAGGCAGTGTGGCGGATATGATGTTTGCTGACAACTGGTTCGATGCCGTCACAGCCTTTGAAACCGTCTATTTCTGGCCCGATCTGCCGCAGTGCTTCCGGGAGGTTTACCGGGTGCTGAAGCCCGGCGGGACATTTCTCATCTGCAACGAGAGCAACGGCGACACGGATAAGGACGAGAAGTGGACGAAGATCATCGGCGGCATGACCATCTACAAGGATGCCGAACTAAAGGCGTATCTGGAGCAGGCGGGCTTTCACAGGGTGCAGATACACAAAAAGAAAAGCCGGCTCTGCGTCACGGCGCGGAAATGAGGGAGAAGCAGACAGATGAAGGACAAGAAGCTCCTATTTGACCGCAAATGCCATGTGCTGTATTCCCGACCCTGCAAGAAGGTGATACGGGCGAAAATCGCTCTGCACTACCCGGAAGCGGAGCGGGAGACGATATGGGAACAGGTACAGCGGCGGTACGCGGGCTTTCTCTCCGACTGGCGTACCGATTTGGGCGGCAAACGGAACTTCCACAACGGCGTAGGCGGCACCTACGACTGCATCGCCATCATGAGCTATTATGTGGTCTGCAAAGCAGCTACTTCGTTCCGTGAAATCGAGGAGATGGAGGAAAATCTGATTCTTCCGACTTTCCGCAAGCTGAAATTTGTGGACTGCAACAAGCCGTTCTGGAGGAAGCTGATGTACAGAGCATTCCTACGGGCAAAAGCGGGCTGTGACAAGTGGCACGATTACGAGATGTCGGTTGCGCCTTATGAAAACGCTAAGCCCATCTATTATGAGTTTACGTCGTGTCCGGCAGCGGAGTTTGCCATCCGCCACGGTCTTACGGACATCATGCCCGCCCTGTGCAATGTGGACTACGCATCCATGGAGCTGCTCCACGCAAGACTGGTGCGGACGACTACCTGCGTGGACGGTTGCCGATGCGACTATACCATCTGCGGCGATAAAGACCCATACTTAAAGGAGCATCCCGAATACCGGGACGAGGCGGGCTATCGAAGAAACAAATAATACTGCAACGCAAAGGCGGTGAGACAAATGGAAACCTTTATCGGAATCATGATCCCTTTCTTGGGAACAGCACTGGGCTCGGCCTGCGTGTTCTTTATGAAAAAGTCACTTAGTGATTTGGTGCGGCGATCTCTTGCCGGCTTTGCCGCCGGAGTAATGGTGGCGGCTTCGATTTGGAGTCTGCTGATTCCGGCGATAGAGCAATCTGAAAGTATGGGGAGGTTGTCCTTCCTTCCCGCCTTTATCGGCTTTTGGGTCGGCGTGCTGTTTTTGCTCCTGCTTGACCGTTTGATTCCCCATCTTCATGTGGGAAGTAAACAGGCCGAGGGTCCGAAAAGCAAGCTCGGGCGCACCACCATGATGGTGCTGGCAGTGACCCTGCACAACATCCCGGAGGGCATGGCGGTTGGTGTGATGTACGCGGGCTTCCTTGCGGGGAACGCGCAGATCACGGCGGCCAGCGCGCTTGTGCTGTCCCTTGGCATCGCCATTCAGAATTTTCCCGAGGGCGCGATCATCTCCATGCCGCTCCGGGCGGAGGGCGAGAGCAAGGGCAAGGCATTTCTCAGCGGTGTGCTTTCCGGCGTGGTGGAGCCCATCGGCGCGGTGCTGACGCTTCTTGCGGCGCAGCTGGTGATCCCGGCGCTGCCGTATCTTTTGAGCTTTGCGGCGGGCGCAATGCTCTATGTGGTGGTGGAGGAGCTGATTCCCGAAATGTCACAGGGAAAGCACTCCGACATCGGCACGATTTTCTTTGCCGTGGGCTTTAGCATCATGATGACGCTGGATGTGGCGCTGGGATAGGCGCGGCTGTGCCGCTGCTCTTGCAACAGCTATGACATCAGCTACGCCGGTCTGCACCCGAGGCTTGCTCGGCAGAGAACCATGACATTGGGGCACGGCGGCAGTCGGTGATCTTTGAAGAGCCGCCTTCGGGCGGCTTCTCAAGGGCTATATGGTTAGAGTATGCTAACCAATAAACATTCAAAGGAGGCGAGAGCAAATGTCTGAAGAAATACTGGTTCGTCAGGGTGCGCCCACACTTGCGGGCATCAAGACGGGGAGCCTTTTTCCCTGCCCCTGCGAGGATCGCGAGGCGTTGCTGTCCGACATCAGGAAGCTGAACCGGCGGCTGTCGCTCAAGGGGCTTTGCCTGCTGCCGCTTCGATTTCTGCCTGGGCAGGCGCTCCTTTACCTCTATCGCCCCGCCGGACTGCGGCGGGATCTGCGGGACGCGCAGGCGTCCGAGCTGCTGCGGCAGGCGGGCTACGGTGACGAGAGCTGTGAGCGCTGTGTGGCGCGGCTTGTCTGCCGCTTCCGCGAGAGTAGTGAGTTCCCCCACGAGGTAGGGCTGTTTCTCGGCTATCCGCCGGAGGACGTGAAGGGCTTCATCAACCACTGCGCCAACGGTTTCAAATGCGCGGGGCTTTGGAAGGTCTACGGCGACGAGGAAAAAGCACGCTCGCTATTCGAGAAATATAGAAAATGCACGGAGATCTACTGTACACTTTGGCAAAGCGGCTTGAAGCTGGAGCAGCTTGCCGTTGCAGTTTGATCATATAAAATCATTAAAAGAAAGGAATTTAAGAAAATGAAAACTGCTGTTGTTTATTGGAGTGGTACGGGCAATACGGAGGCGATGGCGCGTGCTGTTGCCGAGGGCATGACTGCCGCAGGCGCGGAGGCTGTGCTGCTCACGCCCGCCGAGGTCGCGCCCGGCGATCTGAACGCCTACGCCGCCATCGCCTTCGGCTGCCCCGCCATGGGCGCCGAGGTGCTGGAGGAAACGGAGTTCCAGCCCATGTTCGATGCCTGCAAGCGCAGTCTCGGCGGCAAACGCGCGGCACTGTTCGGCTCTTACGGCTGGGGCGACGGCGAGTGGATGCGCACTTGGGAGAGTGACTGTGACAGCGCAGGGGTGAACCTCGTTTGCGAGAGCGTGATCTGCACGGAGACTCCCGACGATGCGGCACTTGACGCCTGCCGCGCCCTGGGTAAGGCGTTGGTGGAGTGAGAAATGATGCCCGCCGCTGACGGGAACTTTAGCGGCATGTTGCGCGGCTTGCGTTTGCCAAACAGCCCATCAGAAAAGGCAGGGACACCTCTTGCGGTGTTCCTGTCTTGCGCTGTATAGCGATGCTTGGAGTATTGAAAAAGAATATGCTCAACATTGTTCTGTTTATCATCCTCGGTGCGCTCTGGTGGGGGGCATGTCGGAAAGAACACTTCCGCCGTTGGGTAGAGTATTTGCTTTTGATTCCCATCGCCTATGAGTTGGGTCATCTTTGCGTGCTGGGCTTCCGAACTGTCTCTTACTCAGAATGGCGTGACTTTCAGCTTATTCTTGCTGTCGGCATACTCCTTTACCGTGCCATGTTGCTGGCATTGAACTTTTTTACACCGGAAAAGATTTTTTGAGCATACGCAGACAGGATCATAGATGATGTTCGGATCTTCTGCAACAGGTTCATCCTTACCCATTTTGCCATGGCGTTTGATGTGATGCCTGCCTCACGACGAAGTGTGGTTTTGTTGATTTTCTTATCAATCATCAGTTTCCAAAGCCTGTTGTATGAATAAAGCCATCGTGGCTTCCTCCGTTTCTGATTCTGCCTTGGTGAATGGCACATCAAGGCTTTGATTATTATTCCGCATAATCACCCTATTTTCAACAGACTTCAGCATATTTCAAAATAAAATCTATTATCTCAACCGGAACGAACAGAAGGGAAAACTTGAGCCTGTCACTGCCTTCCCATGCAGATATACTCTTATTTAAGGCTCTTTATCTGCGTGGTTTTATGGTTTAAGTCCTACCTCCTAAACACTTTTGTATTTTTTGCGGAGCAAAGAAACTCAAAAAGTACACCGGTGTTTTCGTGCAATTTCTGCCGCTGAAAGCAAAAAATCGGGCTCCGTAGCAGCCGATCGACTGCTCCAAAGCCCGTTTTTCTAATATTCGCCCTGTATTTTGCCCTGAAAGCAAGAAAAAACCTCTCTTGTCTTGGCAGACAAAAGAGGTTTCTTTTATGGTGGACGGGGATGGATTCGAACCATCGTAGTCTGTGACAACGGATTTACAGTCCGCTCCCTTTGGCCGCTCGGGAACCCGTCCGAATCAGCATATTGATTATAGCATAAAAATGTCAACTGTCAACATTCCGGCAAAAATATAAACATTATTATTCCGGTTTGCTCTTGTTAAGCAGGCAATAATATGATATAATTTCAATGCTGATTTTGATTTTACTTGAAATAAAGGAGATTAGTTCATATGAACAACATTCCGACCCCGCATATTTCGGCAAAAGCAGGCGATTTTGCTGAAACCGTTCTTATGCCCGGCGATCCCAAGCGGGCAAAGTTCATTGCAGAAACTTATCTGAATGATGCTGTGCTTGTTAATGATGTCCGCGGAGTTCAAGGTTACACCGGCTATTATAAAGGCAAGCGTGTATCCGTTATGGCCAGCGGAATGGGCATGCCGTCCATAGGAATCTATTCCTACGAACTTTTTAATTATTATGACGTAAAAAATATCATTCGTGTCGGTTCCGCAGGAGCAATTCATCCGGAATTAAAGATTCGAGACATCGTTTTCGGCATGGGGTCATGCACAAATTCGAACTATGCGGCCCAATACAGACTGCCCGGCACTTTTGCGCCGACAGCAAGTTTTAGTCTTTTGCAGAAGGCAGTTGCCGAAGCGGATAAAGCAGGTGTGCGTTACATGGTTGGGAACCTTTATTCCTCCGATACATTTTACGATGATGCTCTCAGTCTTTCCGATTGGCAGAAAATGGGTGTGCTTGCTGTTGAAATGGAGAGTGCAGCGTTGTACTGCAACGCGGCGCGTGCAGGGAAAAACGCTCTTTGCATATGCACGATTTCCGATTGTCCGTTTAATCCGGGTCAGGATTGCACGGCGGAAGAGCGGCAGAACACGTTTACAAAAATGATGGAAATCGCACTGAATATCGCATGAGTTCATCTGCATTTTATAAAAATCGATTAATCTTTGTGATGCGGCTGCATTCGCAGCATCACGGGAACGCAGGAAGAGGTATTAAGCGATGAGCAAACGTATTGTTAAATCGATCATAGCACTATTCTTCGTGGCAGTGGGTTTGAGTGCCGCTCAGCTTATATGCAGTGGCAGCTTTATTGCGTCTTTCGGCGAAAAAGCACAAAAATGGCTGCCCATATGTATTTTTTGCGTTCTCGGTGCAGGCTTCGGTGTATTCGGATATGTTATTGCGCCGCGTTTGGTTAAAGCATATCACTTTGTTACCGGCAGCATTATGCGGAGGTTCACCGACATGCCGCTTTCCGTGATTTTTGTCGGTGTAATCGGACTGATTCTCGGATTGCTTGTCGCATTTTTGTTGAGCACCTTCCTGCTGAATATCGAGCCGCATTTTATCGGCATCATTCTTGCAGTCAGCGCGTATTTAATTTTTGGAACTCTCGGCTGGCTGATTCCCACAAAGCGCAGTAAGGAAATCGTTCTGCCGTCGTGGTTCAAGCTCGGAGAAAAGGGAGGACGCACGGTTGCGGCTCCGAAAGTTCTCGACACCTCGGCAATCATTGACGGAAGATTTTTTGACGTCTATAAAACCGGCATAATTGAGGGAATCGTGATGATTCCGCAGTTTGTGCTTGATGAGTTGCGTCATATTGCGGACAGCACGGATTCGGTCAAGCGTGTGCGCGGCAGGCGCGGACTTGATATGCTTCAGGATATTCAAAATTCTGCGGCTGTGCAGTCGATTGCCGTTTACTCGCGCGACTACCCCGATATCGCTGAAGTTGATGCTAAATTGCTGCGTTTTGCATCCGAACATCACGCAATGATCGTTACCACCGACTATAACCTCAACAAGGTTGCAACTGTTCAAAAGGTTCCTGTTTTCAACATCAATGATCTTGCAAACGCACTCAGAAGCAACGTTGCTGCCGGCGAAGATGTTGTTGTTGATATTGTTAAAGAAGGAAAAGAATTCAATCAAGGCGTTGCCTACTTTAACGACGGCACAATGGTCGTTGTTGACGGTGCAAAGCGTTATGTCGGAAAATCCGTTACAGCAACAGTAACAAGTGTTCTGCAAACATCCGCAGGAAAGATGGTTTTCGCAAAGCTCCGAGAGGAATAGACGCAATTCATCTTTCCGGCAATCATTAAGTTTATGCCCGCGTTTTTTAGCACCGCCCGGATCATTGACAAAGGGTTCGTGACGAGAGTTCCGAGCCCTTTGCCGTACTATAAAAGGTTTTGAAAAGCGATACAATATAGGCGCAAAAAGCAGTGCGGAGGAACAATAATGTCTACGACAGGTAAACGCAGCTTACAGATGGTTCATCGGATACGATCCGGCCGAAAAACTGCTCGATGCAAGTGCGCTCCGGCAGAACAGACTCCGCAGATACAAGAACGGCGATGTTTCACAGCGGATATTCGACGAGATCGTTCGACAGGCAATGGCAAAGGGACTTGTGGGAGGAAAGATTCTATATTCGGACAGTACACACCTGAAAGCCGCACACGGCAAAAAGCCTTTGAAATTCGATGGCGATAAGGTCAAAAAACAGAGAGCGGAAGAGAAAGAAAACTACTTTGACTATGACAGTCAAGGCGGCAACGCAAGCGGAGGCAGCGATGATGTTAAGACGGTAAAGGCGCGTACAACAGACACTGCAGCGGATTTATGCACCGGGAAGGTAAACCGGAAGGCTTCTTCTATCTTGACCGCAGAACCGTAGACAGCAAACATGACATCACCGATATATTCGCAACACCGGGAAACACAAACGATGTGAAGCCCTATCTCGGAAGACTGAGGGTACAGATTGACAAATTTGGGTTTGACGTAAAATACATAGGACTTGACGCAGGCTGCAGCATTTCAAACATTTGCAAATATCTTTACGACATGGGAATACAGGCGGCTATGGGACACCGCCGCGGCTGCCAACAGAAAGGAAAATACGGAAAAAGGGTAAAAATACTTACAAGAGAAGAAAGTAAACGGCGGAACGCAGCTTTGCCGATTCCAAAGAATTACACGGCCTCCGTTATTGCCGTATGCGGGGGCTTTCCAAGGTTACCGAGCAGCGCCTCCTCACTGCCGCCGTGCAGAATATGAAGAAAACAGCTTCCCTCTGTCGGGGAGTACATCCGACTTCTTCGCGCTTTTTCTATGCTTTAACAAAAAAACAAAGCCTATCCTTGCTGCAGATGGGCTTTGTCAGTGGTATGGACGCACTCAAAAGAGTACGCCGAAAACTGTATATATCGCTCTTATCTGTGCGCATCGAGGACTTTGCGTTTGGATGCGCAAAGCTCTGCAATGAATAGCCTATCTAAAGAAGACAACGAATAATCTTTGCGGTGGACCAGAAGATCCTTGTAGATTTTCAGTTCCTCGTTGCAGGGAATTTCGACAAGATTAAACCTATCCAAGGTTTCTTGGGGAATCGGGGAGACCCACATAAAGCAATTGCTGTTCCTGCTCAACAGTTCGAACTGACTGCCGCGCTCGTAAACAAAAATACGTCGATTTGAGTTGTCGGGCAGCTCGTCTTTTTTTGACGCAGCAAACGGCATTGAGGGCACATAAGGGTCGGCATGAGCAATTTCGATATAGTCTTTAAGCGTGTTAAACTTAACACTGCCGGCGCGTGCAAGGCTGCTGTTTCGACCTGCAACCAAAACATAGCGGAATTCGGCTACGAGTTCGTAGGCGAGATTCTTTTCTTCAAGCATGTCCTTATAGTACTTGTCATATTCCGCAGCATAGCGTACAATGCCGAGGCGATAATCCTCCTGCATAACATTTTTCACAGTGTTTGCCGAGTTGGTTTCATAGTAAAACGCATCGATGGCATCCGAGGGCTTAAACAGCAGTGAGAATGCCGTGAATGCATCGGAAATATAGCTTGCACGGGGGCATGAAAGCGAAAAACGCTGACGTTGAGTGCCGGAACGGCGGAAGGCGGCTTCAACTTCATCAACCTGTTTAAGAATAGCTTTTGCATAGCGAATAAAAACTTCACCGTCGGGCGTCAAAAACATACCCTTTGCACTGCGGTCAAATATTTTAATGCCAAGATTCTGCTCAAGCTCCTTTATTGCGCGGCTGAGCGTAGGCTGCCCGACAAAAAGCGTTTCCGATGCTCTGTTGATTGATTTTGCTTCCGCAATCTCAACAGCATATTTCATGTGCAGCAGGTTCATGAGAAGCCCTCCGGTTTCTGTTCGTGACTGAGGCAAAGGATGATGCAGAAGCAGAACATAAATGCGCTGCGCTGCGCTTTCCGAGCTGTTGCCTGAATACAGTATAACCCGAAATCGACAAAAAAGCAACAACAGCTCAATTCGCACGGTGCTTGACAGAAGAAATAAATAATGATATATTATGAATGTGAATTTGAATAAGGTAAAAAAGAGGGCGTCACTGAACGATGACGGCCGCATATCGACGGAAAACAGCGAACCTTTCTTCGAGGGTTCGCTTGTTGAAATATGCATCCTTTCGTACGCGCCGTATTCCGTTTCGGAAAAACATTCATTAAAACATGAGCTGATGCCTTTTTTTTCGAAGACTCGACTCGAAAAGATCGGCCGTTTGATGCTGAATCCGCAGGATTCTTCCTTGTCTGAAAAACACATTTCCGCTTTGGAGCAATCTGCTGCGGCTGAGCTTGCAATCTGTGCGGCAATGAAAAACAGCGGGCGACCGTTTGCTCCGTCTGATTATGCATATAAAGAGAGCGGTCAACCTACAATCCAAAATGGTCATATTTCGATTTCACACACAGAGGGATATGCTGCCTGTGCAATTGCCCGAGAGCCGGTCGGGATTGATGTTGAACGTGAACACACATTCAGCAAGGCTGCCGCAAAGCGCATCTTGTCTCCGCAGGAGGAGCTCCTGAGAGAATCGGCAAATGCGGACGAGTTGCTTTCCCGTATATGGACTGTTAAAGAAAGCTTCCTCAAAATGACAGGGGAGGGGATACCGGGCGGAATGCGTACATTAGAATTGATTGCCGCAGGCGACGGTTCTTCCGATGTATGGACAATTAAGCGCGGTACGGAGCCTGAGGCAGGCTGTGCCGTACTTTTGAGTATTTCAGGCAGCGGGAATTCAGCGGATTTCAATGATGCGTATTTATCCGTTTGCACAAAGAGAAAAGCAATGATGCACATAAATCGTTTCGAATCAGTCGAAAGCATTCTTGAATTTCTGAATGAGCCCTGATTCTGTTTTGAATTCGTGCAAAAAAAGTTTTAATTATATTTATTGTTCAAGGTTGCCGAGAAATAGCTTTTGAGTTATAATATCACTCGGAATATCAATAAACTCTATGGAGGCATAAAATGATCCAGTTTGATTTGATTCGGGCACATGATCCCGAGCTTTGCGGCTACATGGAAGAGGAGCTTGCACGTCAGCGCAGCCACCTCGAGCTCATCGCATCCGAAAACTTCGTCAGCGAAACCGTTATGGCGGCAATGGGCAGCCATCTCACCAACAAATATGCAGAAGGCTACCCCGGAAAGCGTTACTACGGCGGTTGTGAATGCGTTGACAAGGTTGAAGATCTTGCCCGTGATCGTGTCAAAAAGCTCTTTGGTGCGGAACATGCAAATGTCCAGCCCCATTCCGGCGCACAGGCGAACCTTTCCGTTTATTTTGCGCTTCTTAACCCCGGCGATACGATTCTCGGCATGAATCTGTCCCATGGCGGTCACCTTACGCATGGCAGCCCCGTAAACATGAGCGGCAAATATTTCAATGTTGTTCCTTACGGCGTAAGCGAAGCGGACGAGCGCATTGATTATGATGAACTCCGCCGCATTGCGAATGAATGCAAGCCCAAGCTTATCGTTGCGGGCGCAAGTGCATATCCCCGTGAGATTCGTTTCGACATCATTTCCGATATTGCAAAGGAAGTCGGCGCAATCTTTATGGTCGATATGGCACATATTGCAGGTCTTGTTGCAGCCGGTCTGCATATGAATCCTGTACCCTATGCTGACGTTGTCACCAGCACCACTCACAAGACCCTGCGCGGTCCCCGCGGCGGTATCATCCTCTGCAAGGAAGAATATGCAAAAGCAATCGATAAGGGCATATTCCCCGGCACACAGGGCGGCCCGCTTATGCACACCATTGCGGCAAAGGCTGCATGCTTCCACGAAGCACTTCAGCCTGAGTTCAAGGCATATCAGCAGCAGGTTGTCAAGAATGCAGCAGTTCTTGCCGACAGCCTTCAGAAGGCAGGCCTTCGCATCGTTTCCGGCGGCACGGATAACCACCTGATGCTCGTTGATCTGACCGCAAGCGGCAGAACCGGCAAGGAAGTCGAACACCTCCTTGACGCTGCAAACATCACCGTCAACAAGAACACCATTCCCTTTGAAACCCGCAGCCCGTTCATCACCAGCGGTATCCGCATCGGCACTCCCGCACTGACCACCCGCGGCTTCAAAGAAGAAGACATGGTTATTATCGGCGGTTTGATTGCAGATATCGTATTTAACGGCGAAGATGCAGTCGAAAGAGTAAAGGCTGAGGTTGCAAAGCTTACCGAAAAGTATCCTCTGTATCCCGAGGACTGATTATTCAATTTTAAAATGAAAAGATGAGCTGAAGCTCAAAAGCACGGGAGATACTGTCTTCCGTGCTTTTTCACAGTTCAATAAAAGAAACCCGCGTTAAAAACGCGGTTCAGGCCACTGATCGGTTTGCTGGCGTTTTTAGTTTTTAAGCGGATTGACGAATGAATCGATAGAAAAACAGGAGAAGCTTTTGTTTTTGTATTAAACTCATTGACAACGACGTCGATATACTGTAAACTATACTCAGCACCGTTAAATGAATTTTAACAATCAGGAGGAATTCTATGGGAACATGGGGAACAGGAATATTCCAAAGTGACTATGCTTTGGACGTCAAAGACACCTACATGGATCGTATTCGCAAAGGAGAAGACGATGAGTCTGTAATGAACAGCTTAATCGCTGAATATGAGCGAGAAGGAGACTTCAACTATGATGATACGCGATACGTATTCTGGTTGGCATTAGCTTATATTCAATGGAAAACCGGACGGCTTGACCCAATGGTCAAGGAGCGGGCATTAAGCTGCATACAAGACGGCAGTGAACTTGAACTTTGGAAAGGTGAAACAGAAACAACGTATCGCCACAGAAAAAAAGCATTGGCAGATTTGGAGGAAGCTTTGCTTTCCCCGCAGCGAAAAAGGACGGTTTACAGACAGCCCAAGGACTATTATTGCGGATGGGAAATAGGCGATGTTTACGCTTTGAAAATCAGTGAAGAGATGCAGCCCTTATTTGATGCAAAGGCGCACTACCTGCTGATCCGCACGGTGGACACGGATAAATGGCAGCCATGGCAAACAGTTCCGATCGTATACGTGAAGCTTTCGAACGGTGACGCTTTGCCGAAAAACGTCAAAGAATATGACGAATGTGAATACATTCAAATCGGGTTTACGCATTATGAGAATCGGTTTTATCCCCTGAGCGGAGGAAATGATAAAGAATTAATAGCAGAAAGATCAAAGGTTAAATGCGAAGTAAACAAGTATGGTGTTTTGCCTGAATACAGAGTAAAACTGCTGTCAACCTGCAAGAGGGTCATTCCAAAGTCTCTGATTTACGTCGGCAATTTTGCCGATGCCGTTCCGCCGAAACAGGAGTTTGTTCCGTTTTCAAAAAAGAATATCAGAGCCGAACGTTGGGGCGAAAACGGAAGAGAATTTGAAAATAGCATGCAGCAAATGTATCATGAACATAACTTGCATGAACTGGAGGTATACTCGAATCCGGAGCTTTTGAAAAAAGGCGTCCTTCCAATAGAATTGTTCATGAAGTTTATGGAGATTTGCGAAAAGCCTCGGCTTTAAATCAAAAAAACGGAGAAAAGACCTTCCGAATTTTTAATCAGGGGAAAGAAATTTTGCATATTCGAGTGCGAGCGGGAAAAAACACGAACAAATCATATACCGATTGATATGAGGAGTCTGTGCTTTTTCGGGCGTATTGCTCAGGTTGAAACGCATCTCCAACGATTCTCCAACGATACGGATACAAATCTTTGGGGCGAAACCTGTTTACATTTTCCGTCGCATTATGATATAATGAGCGTGCAAAATAAATTAAAAAACGCGGGTGCTTCCTGTGTTCGGGCGGGGGTTTCGGCAGCATGCTTTAAACGTTTGCGCTGCCCGAGGTGCATTTTATGCAGAAATCTCGTTTGGCGCGGGAACCGTTTCCGCATCCGGAGGAATAGAAATGAGCGAATTTATTAATGTTAAATCCGAAATCGGCAGACTCCGACGCGTTATGCTTCATCGACCCGGAATTGAGCTTCAGAATCTCATGCCGGACTATCTTGAACGCATGCTTGCGGAGGACACGCCGGATGTTCGCCGTGCAGGTGAGGAACACGATGTTTTTGCAGGCATACTTCGCGCTAACGGCGTGGATGTCGTTTATATCGAGGATATGTTCAAGGAAGTTGTTAAAGATGATGCTGTGCGTAAGGCATTCATAAAAGACTTCGTTGAACTCGGGGTACGCGGACTCAGCCTTTCAAAAGCGGTCACGGAATATCTTGAATCCGTACCTTACGATAAGCTTTTCGATGCAGTTGCGAAAGGTATCACAAGAGCTGATCTCAGCGGAGTGGCAGATAAACCCATTCAGTATTACATTAAGGAAGATTATCCCTTCCTTACCGATCCCTTGCCCAATCTCTACTTCACTCGCGATATCAGTTTCTGCCTCGGCACGGGCATGGCAATTTCCGCAATGAGTATGCCTGCGCGCATGCGCGAAACTCTCTTCGTTCGTTATATTCATAAATACAGTGAGTATTTCGGAAAAGGCGCGGTGGACATGCTTTATGATTTTAACTGCGGCTGCGGCATTGAAGGCGGAGACGTTCTGTCTCTTTCCGACAAATGCGTTGCCATCGGCAGCGGAGAAAGAACAAGTGTCGCCGCTGTTGAACGCCTTGCGCTGACACTGTTTAAGCGCGGCTATGAGCGTGTGCTGCTCTTTAAGAATCCAAGCTCGCGCACATATATGCATCTTGACGTGCTTATGACGCATATTGATTATGATAAGTTCCTCGCACATCCGTGCATTGCGCATAAGTGGTTTGATATCTATGAACTGACTCCTGCTGCGAACGGCGGAATCAATGTTTCCTGCACGACTGACGGAACAGCAAAGATTCTTGAGCGCGCCCTCGGGATTGACAAAGTTACATTTGTTGAAATGGGCGGCGGGGATCCCATTCAATACAGGCGTGAACACTGGAACATGGGGTCGAACTCTCTTGCTATGGCTCCGGGCAGCATTATAACATATGACCGCAACATCATCACAAACGAGCTTATAGATAAGGCGGGAGTGAAGGTCAGTCCCATTCCCGGCGGCGAGCTGAGCCGCGGCAGGGGAGGCCCCCGCTGCATGAGTATGCCCATGCTCCGTGATGAGATTAAATAAAACAGAGGAACGTTTTAACTGCTGACAGGTGTATTTGTCGGCATGCTGTGCTGCAATTCGGCCGGGCTAAGCATTTTCATGCCCGGCCGAAGGCATCGTTGATTTTAAGAGAAATCGGGTTAAGATTTAATCTGCGTTTTCGCGAAAAGCCATGTTTTTTGCCTTTTCGGAAACGGAGATTGCCCGGGACATCACTACAACGAAAAGTGAAGCGCAGCTTGATGCAGCAACTTGCTCAACAGCGAAACGGGTACTGTCAACAAACCCCAAAAACAGGAATAGCGGAGGCAGATTTGCCCGTAAAGGTTGAGCTTCATGTTGGAATAATCCCATACGGAACGGCCGAGCCGAATGTTGACGACCCACCCGAACAAAAATTCGAGTGCCGTTATCAAAACTGTGTCCGCAATACATTTTGCGGCAAGCGGCATGGGACGTAAAACAAACAGCGCGTGCAGCAGCATAAAACAAATGCCGCCGGCCGGTGCCATTGAAAAATCGGTCTGCTGCGGTAAACAAGCTCTATGGCAACATAACCTATTCCACCCGTTATGAAGGCTGTAATTAACTCGGAACATCGCATATATTGAATTGTTCCCGAAAAGGAGACAGTTATGCTCAAAAAGATTTTTGCTCACAGAGGCGCAAGCGCATATGCGCCGGAAAACACACTGCCTGCGTTTGAAAAAGCAGTTGATATCGGCGCGGATGGGGTGGAACTGGATATTCACCTGAGCCGTGACGGCCGATTGGTTGTGATACACGATGAAATGCTTGACAGAACAACGAACGGTCACGGTTTTGTGAAGGATTTTACGCTTGCAGAACTGAAAAAGCTCGATGCTTCAAAAACAATGACAAATTCGGGTTTCTGCAATCTTCGTATTCCGACCCTCGGCGAAGTATATGAGCTGCTTGCTGATACAGAACTTCTTGTGAATGTTGAGGTTAAAAACAGCATATTCCTCTATCCGGGAATACTTGAAAAAGCACTTGAGGCGGAAGCAAAATACGGAATGAGCGGACGGGTGCTGTACTCATCTTTCAATCATTATGCGATGCAGGAACTTAAACGAATTTCACCGCAGTCAAAAACCGGACTTTTGTATTCAACGATGCTGATTGATCCGTGGAATGCGGCAATGGCGGCAAATGCGGATGCGCTGCACCCGTTCTTCCCCTGCATTGCAAACACGCCGTGCATGATTCCGAAATGCAGAAAAAACGGCATTGCTGTCAACACGTGGACGGTGGATGAACCGGAGTATATTCGGGCGATGTTTATGCTCGGCGTTGATTCCGTGATAACAAACAAACCCGACGTTGCAAAGTCCGTTCGAAACGAATTGTCGAATGATGCCGAAAACACAGAGAATTAAACAAAATTGACAGTATTTGCGGCTGTCTTTCACGAAATTCGGGCTTTGGGGGTTGTATACCGTACTGAAAAATGGTACAATGAACCCAATAATGGATTAACGGAGAGACTATGCGAAAACAATTGTCCGAAAAACTGAAGGAAGCGGTCGCGTCGGTTGTTCCGGTAACGCTTATCGTACTTTTGCTTCAGATTATTACCCCAATGCCGACAAATATGCTCATTGCGTTCCTTATCGGTGCAGTGATGCTTGTTTTGGGTATGGGGCTTTTTTCACTTGGTGCGGATATTGCAATGATGCCGATGGGTGAACGCATCGGCGCACATATTATAAAGTCAAAGCACTATCTTGTGCTTATTCCTGCGGTGTTCATGATCGGCGCGCTTATTACCGTTGCCGAACCGGATCTGCAGGTTCTTGCGGATCAGTTTGAAACGCTTAATCGATGGGCAGTTATTCTTACGGTTGCGGCAGGCGTCGGCTCGTTCCTTGTGCTTGCACTTGTGAGAATAATCAAAAAAATTCAGCTTACGCAGATTCTGCTTGCACTTTATGTGCTTGTTTTCGCCGTTGCCGGCACAATGGCAATTGATAACGGCACGTTTATCCCTGTTGCTTTCGATTCCGGCGGAGTTACGACCGGGCCGATCACTGTGCCTTTCTTCATGGCTCTCGGCATAGGTTTTGCAACTGTACGCGGCGGCAAGAATGCGCAGGATGACAGCTTCGGCATGGTTGCGCTCTGTTCGATCGGTCCGATTCTCGCCATGCTTATACTCGGGCTTGCAACGGGCGTAAATGAGGTTTCAAGCGGAGTTTCCGCCCTGCCTGAACACGGCGATTTCGGCGCGGTGGCTGCTGCATTCGGTCGAGGCTTGCCCGGCTACATAAAGGAAGTTGCGCTTGCATTGCTGCCGATAGTGCTGCTGTTCGGAATTTTTCAGTTTGTTTTTTTGCATTTGCCCAAGAAAATGCTGATAAGGCTCGGTGCAGGTCTTGTTTATACATTCGTCGGCCTTGTGTTTTTCCTGACGGGCGTAAACGTAGGTTTCATGCCTGCGGGAACATTTTTGGGCGGTGCACTTGCGGGAACGGCCGTTCCGTGGATATTGATACCGATAGGCATGGTGCTTGGCTTCGTTGTTGTTTTGGCGGAGCCTGCGGTGCGTGTTCTCAATAAACAGGTTGAAGAGATAACCGTCGGTGCGATTTCGCAGCGTGCCATGTTGCTCAGTCTTTCCATCGGCGTGGCTGTTTCCGTTGGTATTTCAATGCTGCGTGTTGTGACAGGAATTTCCTTGTGGTATTTTCTTATCCCGGGTTATGCAATTGCGATTGAGCTTTCGTTCTTTGCACCCAAAGTTTTCACGGCTATTGCGTTTGACTCCGGCGGAGTTGCATCCGGTCCCATGACGGCAACATTCATGCTGCCCTTTGCAATGGGCGCATGTATTGCACTCGGCGGAAATGTGTCAACCGATGCGTTCGGACTTGTTGCAATGGTCGCATTAACGCCGCTGATAACGATTCAGGTGCTCGGATGCGTATACAAAATCAAGCTTATGCGTGTTGAACGCAGCAAGAGCGCAAAACAGGTTGATGACGGTGTAACGGTCATTGAATTTGAACCGGAGGGTATATAAATGAAAAACAATGCTGTTGAACCTATAAAACTTATAACCTGCATTGTCAATCGCGGAGACGGTGAAACCGTTACGGAACTGTGTGCTCGCGAAGGAATAAGCTGCAGCGTTGTGCTCCGCGGCAGGGGAACTGCCGACAACGCGATGCTCACAATGCTCGGTCTCGGCGAAAGCGAGAAGGACATTGTGATGCTCACTGTAGGACAGTCGCGGCAGGCCGAAATTATGGAAAAACTTACTGTGACTCTTCACCTTAACGAGAGAGGCAAGGGGATTGCGTTTTCGATACCTTTTTCCGGGCTTGCTTCACAGCTCGATTCCTATGCTCTGCTGGCCGGAATGAAGGCGAGTGCGAACTTGATTGATTTAAATTGAAGACGCGTGCAAAACGTAATTGTGTTTGGAGGATTGCATGATAAAATATGATTTGATACTTACAATTGTCAACCGCGGCTTTGCGGATGAAGTCATGAGCGCGGCAAAGGCAGCCGGTGCATTTGGAGGCACGGTCGTTAATGCACGCGGGACAGGAACGCACGAACTGCAGCATTTTTTCGGTGCGATTATTCAACCCGAAAAAGAACTTGTGTTGATTCTGACCGAACGCGAAAAAAGAAATTCAATAATGGAGGCGATTTGCCGCGATGCGGGATTGTCAAAAGAGGGAATGGGAATCTGCTTTTCCCTGCCTGTTGACGGTGTTGCGGGCATTCGTTCCATATCAAACCTTGATGACCGGAAGGAGAAGGAAAAGTCGGATACCCCCGAAGAGGTATAGATGACGTTTCACATGCAATGCAGGCATGCCCGAACGACAGAATAAACACGTCGTATAATTGCGGGCAGGCTTGGATTGCTTTGTTTGATAAAAGGATGAAAGAATTCAGTGTATTTGATATAATTGGACCGCGTATGGTCGGTCCTTCAAGCTCGCATACGGCGGGTGCGGTTCGTATCGGACTGGTTGCACACCGAATAGCGCGGGGAAAGATTAAGAGTGCAGAAATCACGCTTTACGGCTCGTTTGCACAAACGGGTCGCGGACATGGCACGGACAGGGCCGTTATTGCAGGTATACTTGGCGTTGAACCTGATGATGCACGAGTAAAGCATTCGATGCTGCTTGCAAAAAGCGAAAGTGTCGATATAAAAGTTAACTACAGTTCGGAAGAAACGGATCATCCGAACACTGCAAGGATTCATTTTGTTACAGAAGCCGGGCGCGAATTCTCACTGGTTGGCGTCAGCATCGGCGGTGGGAACATTGAAATCGTTGAAATAAACGGAATGGAAGTTTCGTTTAGCGGGGATTATCCGACCATTATCGCCTTTTATCGCGACATGCCCGGAATCATTTCAAAGGTCACGGCGCTGTTGGCATGGCGAAATATCAATGTTGCGTTCATGAAAGTATTCCGCAATGCAAAACGACAGGACGCATGCATGGTGATTGAAACGGATGCGGTTGTTTCCAACGAAGAACTGAGAGAAATCGCCCGGATGGTAGGGGAAATCAAGGAGATTTGCGCGGTATGAGTTATGCATTTTCAACGGGCAGGGAACTTATTGCCCTTTGCGAAAAAGAAAACCTGACGATTGCGGAGGTTATGATTCGTCGAGAGGCGGAGACAAGCGAAAAAACCCGTGACGAACTTGTAAACGAAATGTTTGAAAATCTGCTGACAATGCAAAAATCAATTCGATTCGGGTTGGAGGAAAATCAACAGACCGTTACGGGACTTGCGGGCGGAAACGCCGAAAAACTCATGGCTTATGCCGAAAAAGCAAATATGGGCAGGGACATGGCACAAATCTGCGCCGCTGCTCTTGCTGTTGCTGAAGTGAATGCCTCAATGGGGCGGATCGTTGCAGCACCGACGGCGGGTGCAAGCGGTGTGCTGCCTGCTGTGCTTGTTATGTGCAGTGAGAAACACGGATTTACCGACAGAGACCTGGTTAACGGCTTGTTTACGGCGGGCGCCGTCGGCGTAATTATTGCCCGCAATGCAAGCATTTCAGGTGCTGAGGGCGGATGTCAGGCGGAGATAGGTTCTGCGTCTGCAATGGCTGCGGCAGCGCTTGCGGAGATTTGCGGAGCGTCTCCGGCTGCTTCATTAAGCGCGGCTGCGATGGCTGTTAAAAACATACTCGGACTTGTATGCGATCCCGTTGCAGGGCTTGTGGAATGCCCCTGTATAAAGCGCAATGCAATGGGCGCGGCAAATGCCGTGTTGGCAGCGGACATGGCTCTTGCGGGAATCTCAAGTATTATCCCGTTTGATGAGGTTGTCGGCGCAATGCGGAGTGTCGGCAGGCTCATGAACGTTGATCTGCGTGAGACAGCACGCGGCGGTTTGGCAGCAACGGCAACAGCGCTTGAAATTACGAAGAATATAAGCATGGAAAACGAAGATTAGCCTGCTGGCAATATAAAACAAATATTATCAACAGTACAATAAAAGCAGCGGGGTTTGATGAAGCCGCGCTGCACAGCGGAGGAGTTTTTTGGCAAAGCGAAACGGAATAATCAAAGCATTGATTCAAATCGGCCTGATACTTGTTGTTTTGGCGTTAATATTTTTTTCGCTGAACAGTGTTCTGCCCGGTTTTATTGATGTGCTTGCAAACGGTCAGCAGAGTGATGTGCAGGAGTATCTGAATTCATTTCATGATTTCAGCGGTTACGCAATAGGTTTTTTGTTGCAGTTCATTCAAATAATTACAATTGCACTTCCCAGCGTTCCGATTCAGGTTGCTGTCGGTGTAATTTTCGGGACTTGGCGCGGGTTTCTCGTTTGCTATCTCGGCTATGTTTCGGCAAATGCTCTGATTTTTATTTCCGTCCGCAAGCTCGGAGCAAAGCTTGAGCAGCTTCTTCCCGGCAAACCTGTTGAAAAAACGGGCAGCAAGAAAAAGAATTTTATTACCGATGCAAAGTATCCTGCATTTAGTGTTTTCTTTGCATCCGTTCTTCCCGTTATTCCGAACGGTTTGATTCCGTATGTTGCATCAAAAACGAAAATCGGTTTCCGTTCATATATGCTTGCTGTAATGACGGGCTGCATACCGACGGTGCTGACGCTTTGTGCTGTCGGCGATCAGCTTGTGGAGGGTGATTTCCTTTCTGCGGCGCTGTATGTTGCACCCTTACTGCTGTTTGCCGGACTTCTTCTTTGGCAGCGCAAGAATATACTTTCACTGTACGAAAAAATTAAGCAGCGGACAGCGGAACACAAAGCAAGGAAATAAGCAACATAAAGGTGTGCCTTGCCGCACATTGGATATGAAACACTGAAAGGGCAAACGCGCTGCGTTGCCCTTTTGTGCTGTTTAACTGTAGTGCAAGTGAAAATAAGGAAACGAATTACAATGACAAACGCACATTCTGCGTCCGGACTCGCTGGATCTTTGCGGTTCGCGGAGCCATGAATCTTGATGCAAACCTTTCGCCGTAAACGGATTGAAGCGTGTCCACTCCGTCTTCATCGGTGACGGCAAGATTGGTTGCAATAATTGTTGCCTTGTCAAGATCCTGACGTTCGCAAACGATGGACAGCAGCGTCTCAATAGTGATATTTCGTATCATAGGCTCTGTTCCGAGGTCATCAATTATCAAAAGATCCGGCAGTATGTAATCGGGTCGTTCGGAAGGTTCGTTGCGGAGGTTGTCCAGAGTTAATTGAATCAACTTATAAGCACTGATTTTCAGCACGGAGTAGCCGCGTTCAAGAACTCTTCCGCCGATGCAATTCAAAAGATAAGTTTTGCCGACGCCTGTCTCGCCTTGATAAAGCAGATCACGGCGTTCATTATTCGGAAATGCGTTTGCATAGGCCTCGGCAGCATCACGAATGCGGCTCATTACATTTCTGTCCTTTGGATTTTTTTGAAGGTTCAAATCAAAATTCCTAAAGTTTTGGGCAGCACTGACACCGGAGCTTTCAAACACGGTGTTGATTGCAAGCTGGACAACGCAGCGGCAAAGTTCCCCACCGGCAACGCGGCCGGTATCATGACACAGCGTACACTCATATTGCGGGTCAAGATAATCGGCGGGAAAACCGGAGGATACAAGCAGTTCTCGACGCTCGCGTTGTTTTTTTTCTATAAGAGCGTTGGCGAGCCCACGAATTTCTTCGGAATTTCCCGCATTCATAAGCTGTCTGCCCATGTCGAATGCGATAGTCGCAAGGTTGTCATCAAGCTTTTTTATTTCGGGGTTACGTGAATAGACCTCCTGCAGGCGGGAACTCTCAATACGGCGGGTTCTGCGCTTGCGTTCCGAAAGCTCGGTTTCAAGTTTTTTGCAGAAGGCGGCAGATTTAATCTTCATATACATCATCTCCGAGATCAACACCGAGAGCACGGAGCTCTTCGGCACTGTATTGACGCTGTTTGTAATTTAAAGCACGATTAACAGGTTTCCCCTTTGATGCAGCAGCTGCCGGATGTGCTGCATTGCTGCGCTCGGTTTCTTCCCGTGCAGCAGAAACCGATACGATTCCGCGTTCGTGCCAATCCGAAAGCATCCTTTTCATTTCTGCAAACGGAGTACTTTTCTTTGACGCAAGTTCGGCGGCATAAAGAATCAATTCGGAATTCATGCACCAGTCGCTGCACCAGAGTTCAACCTGCTGTCTGTCGGATGATGTTGGCGTGCGCTTAAGTCCGGCTCTGGCAAATGCGCGGCGTGCAAGCTCGGCAAGCATATCCTGCTCGCGCAGCAATTCGCGCATCTTTTCGGGCGAAACACTGCCGTTTTCATGGTATTTTCCGAGAATTGCATCAAGGTATTTGAAGTTCGGTTTATCGATTGCAACAACATCGCGGCAGGCGATTTCAATGGCTTCGTCACTGAAGCCCCACTGAGTTGTCCATTTTTTATACAGTTCAAGTTCGTCTTCGGTCGGAAGGCGGCTGTTGCGCCAGCGCTTTAGAATTGCGGCCGCGCCGCTTGCAAGATCGTTTTCCATTGAGAAGCTTTCCGCCACCGAATCAGCGGTTGTACGGCCCTCGGAAACAAGACGTTTGGCAACCGAATCCATATAGTTGATATGCACCCGTGCGCCCTTTTTTTCTATGCAATGCTGAACGATGAGCAGAGCGGCATCGTCCTCAAACCCGAATATTTCCACCCAATCATAAACTTTCTGCAATTCCGCACCGGACATGTTTCTTGTTCCGAGAACAACCTGCAAACGCTGAACAAGCTTTGAGTAATGTGCGTTTTCGTTGTCAACGGGTCGCTTATCGGGAAGAGAGGCAGAAAGATTAAGATACTCTACGGAAAGCAGACTGCCGTCGATAATTCGCACAATACCGCATTTTTCCCAATAGCGGAAGGCTTCGGCAACCTGTGCATCGCTGAGCTTGAGTGCATCAGAAATCGAAACGGGGCTCGAAACCGCGCCGCCGGCAAGCATAAGCCCGTACAGATACACGCGTACGGCATTTTCGGGCGCATCCGGCACGAGTTCGGAAATAAAACGGTTGTCAACGACGGTAGTTCCAAAAAGGTCACGTCCCCTGAGTATTACTGTGTTCTGCATCGATTACCTCCTGTCCATCATGCTGCGGCGAAACATCGGGTTGGTTTCGCGTTCAAGCTGATTTTAGCATTTTACGGTTCATCTGTCAATCGATTCGGGGTGATAATGCGAAACATGCGGGAAAACAGGCAACGCATTGAAGCAGCATTAATGTACATAACCAAGAAAATATCTGCATGGTCTTCACAGATTCGGTTTTGATTTCAAACTCCATTGACAGGTGCAAGTTATCCTGAAGCTGAGAATACCCTGAACATAATTGTATATCATTATCTTCCGAAAAAGTAATCGATAAACATTGACGATAGACGAGGAATATGCTATACTCATAGAACACAATGTTTTGCGGCTGAGGCGGTATCACCCGTGATTTTTCCGAAGACGGCAATGTATAAAAAGTCAACCGTTGAATGAATTCCGCGGGGTCGCGATGTGACGCAAAGCAAAAAAGAAAAACAGTGGAGGAAGAAAATGAACAGATGTTCAAAACGCAGTTTCGGAATGAAGCTCATCGGCCTTATGACGGCAGCAATTATGCTTCTTGCATGTTGCATGCCCGCATTTGCGGCAGAGAGTGAAACACGGACCAACACCGAGAGCTTTCAGCTCCTGACCTATTCGGAGGATTCAGCATCCATGGGCAGCGGTTGGACGTGGGAAATCACGCTTCGAATCCGCAGTATCAGTCTTTCTGCAACCGAATGTATGGTTTTCAACCCGATGGAAACCGTTTATTCCTGCATCAAGAATCCGGTTTGCACAAACGACCTCGGTGTATACAACTATGAGAATACTGCGGTCCGTTACGACATCTATGCAAGCCGGGGAAACGCAAATTATTCCGGCGGCGAACAGCCTGCAATCGTTTGGAATCTCGGTGAAATCAACCCCGGTGATGTCATAACGATGAAGTTCAGAATCGATATTCAGGACTATTACTATGCCAACTTCCAGCTGCTCAATCAGTTCCTTGACGAGGGCGGAAGACTGTTCACAACAACCGGCACCGATGAAGGTCCGCGGTTTGTTTATAACGAAAACGGAGAGCAAGGCACTGCGGAATTCGATGTGCCGCAGGCGGATGTTTCCGGCGGTTTTGTTCTTAAACATCACTACCTTGTAAATTCCGAGGGACAGCCAATTGATGAAAACGGCAATGGCGTCGCTGCACCCGAATTTGCAGCAATGGTTGCAGAACCGGAGTATTACACCATTGACGGAAGAACGAGTCTCTATTTCACGGATAACAGCTGGTCTCCGTATCCGTACTATAATGTAGAAACGACGGACGAGGTTGAGGGGTACACTCGCGTAGGCTTCGTTTATAATAACGGAGAGTTCTCCACCGAGCCCACATATGAGGCCCACATCAACTACCACCAGAGCCTCAATAACCTTTGGATTGCATACGAGAGCAACGGTTCGGCATTTGTTCCCGGCGATGTAAACGGCGACGGACAGGTTATGACAGACGATGCGCTGACCGCCATGCGCTGCGCACTCGGTCTTATCAACCTTGATGCTTCTCAGCTTCGCGCGGCTGACATGGACGGCGACGGTGCGGTTTCAACAGCTGATGCGCTTACGATCCTGCGCCTTGCAATCTGTGCTCGCTGAAGCATCATGAACGCAAGCTTGCCGACAAAGCATTGCAGCGGACAGAGCCAACAACTGTTCTCGAAAATGCTTTGTTGTCGGCAATTATCCGAAGGACAGTGTCGGTCTTAACTCTGCCCGAACAGAAAATGCAATTATCTTGATGATTGCGGTGTCCTTGGCCGCAACTCATGCGTGATTCCCAAACAGGAAGGGAACAAAAGAACGGGACGAGCCGTACCCAACATGCGGTGCGTCCTTTTCTTTATGATGCGATAAATATATAGGATATTGCAAAAAAACATGAAAAAACTCCTTGCAAGCCTGTAAGGAAAATGTTATAATATTATGCCAACACCTTGCGCCGCAGCAAGTGCGGTGCCATATGACCATAAGGAGGTGAATTAAGTGAATAAGTACGAATGTCTGTATGCTATCGTGCCTGAGCTTAATGAGGAGGAAACCAAGTCCGTAATCGAAAAGTTCAACGGTGTTATCACCGCAAACGGCGGCATGATCGAAAATGTTGATGAATGGGGCAAGCGTCGTCTTGCATACACCATCGACTACAAGACCGAAGGCTACTATGTTCTCGTTGTGTTCGACGCACCCGCCGAGCTGCCCGCAGAACTTGAGCGTAACATGAAGAATGATGAAAAGATCATGCGCTACAAAGTGACCCGCCATCATGCATAAACCTTGAGAAAGGATTTAGAATGAACAAGATATTTCTTATTGGTAATCTCACGGGTGATCCCGAACTGCGCACAACGCCGAACGGCATAACCGTATGCACGATGAATCTTGCCGTCAATCGCCGTTTTTCGGGCAATCGCGAAGAACGTCAGACAGACTTTTATCGCGTGACTGCATGGAGACAGCTTGGCGAAACTTGTTCAAGGTTCTTGAGCAAGGGCAAAAAAATCGCTGTTGTCGGCGAGTTTGTGCCGCGTACATATGAGGGGAAGGACGGAGCAACCCGAGTTTCTCTCGAAGTCACGGCCGAGGAGATCGAATTCCTTTCTCCGCGCGATGCAGCAGGCGGTCAGAGTTATCCGCAGCAGGGATATCAATCCAACCAGCAGGGCTACAACAGAAATTATCCGCCTCAGGATTATCAATCCGCACAGGACGGCGACAATTTCTCCGCTTCCCGTCAAAACAGTTGGCAGGACGGGAGGGGGCAGCAGTCTGCGCGTGACGGTTTCGCGGCAAATTCTTTTGATTCCGCAAACAGCTCCGGCAGTGCAACTGATGGCTTTACTGAGATTTCCGATTCGGATTTACCGTTTTAATTTTGCGAAAGGAGTAAATTTCAATGGAAGACCGCAAAATGAAGCCCCGTCCCAGGAAGGGCAGGCGCAAAGTCTGTCAGTTCTGCGTTGATAAGGTTGAACATATCGACTACAAAGACGCTGCAAAACTCCGCAAGTTCATCACTGAGCGCGGTAAAATCATGCCCCGCCGTATGAGCGGTGTATGCGCAGAGCACCAGAGGGCGCTCGCATCCGCAATCAAATCTGCACGTCAGGTCGCTCTGCTTCCTTACGTTCAGGACTGATTACAATAGCTGAACCGTATTGAGCGTTAAGCTCATAAATAGCGTAATGAACATGATTAGGTTGCTGTCGACAGTGTTTTGTTGTCAGCAGCCTTTTTACTGCGAAAAAACGACCCCTTTCGTTCATGTTTTTAGCAGTATAAAACAAGCCGGAAGATGCGAATGCCCGTTTATCTGCTTATGCAACGGATAAACGGGCTTTTAAATGCTGAATGATAAATCAAAAGCAGTCAGTAATTAATCCAACATCTGTTTGGGACCTGCATTAATGATGTTTTCGGGCATGTTGTTATATTTGCTGAAATTCTTTATGAACATTGCAGCAAGTTTTTTGGCCTGTTCATCGTAGGCATCCTTATCGGCCCACATGTCGCGCGGGTTAAGAACCTCGGCGGGAACGTTGGGGCAAGTTTGGGGAACGAGTACGTTAAAGATGGGGTGAAGCTTATATTCAACATCGTTCAGTTTGCCTTCAAGTGCGGCAGTGACCATTGCGCGTGTGTATTTTATCTTCATGCGGCTGCCGACACCGTAAGGGCCGCCGGACCAGCCTGTGTTGATAAGGAACACGTTTGCGTTATGTTCATCGATTTTCTTACCAAGCATTTCTGCATATACGGAAGGATGCATCGGAAGGAAAGGCGCACCGAAGCAGGTTGAGAAGGTCGCCTGCGGTTCCTTAATGCCGCGTTCGGTTCCCGCAAGCTTGCTTGTGTAACCGGAAACAAAGTGGTACTTTGCCATATCTTTTGTAAGCTTTGAAATCGGCGGCAAAACACCGAAGGCGTCAGCTGTCAGGAATATGACGGTTTTGGGGTGATTGCCCATGCCGGGAATCACACAGTTGGGAATATACTCAACCGGATAGGCGGCACGTGTATTTTCGGTTATTGAGGAATCTGCAAAGTCAAGTTTGCGGGCATCGTCCATAATGACGTTTTCGACAAGCGTACCGAACTTTATTGCATCCCAAATCTCGGGTTCGTTTTCCTTTGAAAGGTTGATACATTTTGCATAGCAGCCGCCTTCAAAATTGAAAACGCCGTTATCGGACCAACCGTGTTCGTCATCGCCGATCAGCCAACGATCGGGATCGGCGGAAAGCGTTGTTTTGCCGGTTCCGCTGAGTCCGAAGAACAGCGCAGCATCGCCGTCGTCGCCGATGTTTGCAGAGCAGTGCATGGGGAAAACACCCCTTTGCGGCATGAGAAAATTCATAACGGAGAACATGCCTTTTTTGATTTCGCCGCTGTAAAGCGAGCAGGCGACTGTTACACGATGCTTTTCGAAATCAAGTATGATTGCCGCTTCGGAATTCACACCGTCAGCAGCGGGGGAACACTTGAATCCGGGTGTGCAGAGAACGGTGAAACCGGGAACGAAAGTATCGAGCTGCTCCTTTGAGGGGCGAACAAATGCCTGAGTTGCAAACAATGCGCTTGCTGCGTTTTCGCAGACAACACGAACGGGAAGCGCATATTGCGGATCTGCACCGACAAAGCCATCAACAACAAAAACTTCGCGGTTTTGCATATATGCACACATTTTAACATAGATTGCATCTGCTTTCTCACTGCTGATCGGCACATTCACCTTGCCCCAGTCAATAAGATTATGCACGGAAGGTTCATCAACGATGAAACGATCATCGGGGGAACGACCCGTGTATTTTCCGGTGTTGATAACAAATGCACCGGTGCTGCAAAGCTTGCCTTCGCCTCTTTCGAGTGCATGTTCAACAAGTTCAGCAGGTGCGAGGTTGCGATAAACAGCCTTGGGGTTAAGAATGCCCATTTGTTCAAGATATGCTTTCATATTCATGCTCCTTTCAGCATCAATCGCTTTTTTTGAACGGTTTTATTTCCTGATGAAGAGAATCCCGAGCGTCCTGGGGCCGCAGTGGCTTGCAACGGTACAACCGGCCGTTGTCAGAATGACTTCATCAAAGTCCGCAATTTCACGCACAAGCTTTACACACTCCTGAACAATTTCGTCGGGAGTTTCCGTGTAAGTAATGAATATGCGATGGCTGCGGATATCATTGCGCCCTTCAAGGCGCTCTTTGATATAGTTTTTGAGGCAGCGTTCCCATGACCCGCGGTATTTTTTAGCAACACGCATCTTGCCGTTTGCGACTTCAATACCGGGATGCAGCTGCAGAAGGTTTGCCCCGAGAGCGGATACAGCCGAGCAGCGTCCGCCGCGAACCATGTAGTCCAGCCTGTCTAAAACGAAGCTGGTTTCAACATTCGGGATGATGTCTTCATCAAGTGTCTTTTTAATCTCTGCACCGTTAAGACCCTTTTCGGCCATGTCACAGGCTTCGAGCACAACGTGTCCAACACCGCTTGATAGGTTGAGGGAATCAACAACAAAGACCTTATCGTTGCCTTCTGCGGCAATGCATGCATTGCTGTAGCTTGATGAAAAGTGAGAGCTGATTGTGATAAAAACAACATCGCTCCCGTCCGCTGTCATCTCCGCAAATGTCTTTTGCAGAGCTTCAACGCTCGGAGCAGCTGTCTTGGGAAGCGTTTTTGCTTCGCCGCACCGTTTGAGCAGCTCGCGCATGGTGATATCCACACCGTCGCGATACTCCTCGTCGCCTATCTGCACATAAAGCGGCATAACGGTAACGCCGCGCTGACTGTACAGATTTGTTCCGTGAACCTCGTTCAAAAGGTCCGCCGTGCTGTCACAGCAAATTTTGACCATAAAATAACTCCAAAAAATAAAGAAATATAATACCTCTGTAATTGTAGCACAACCTGCTGCAACTGTAAAGCCGATATGCATGTTTTTTGCAGGAATAATGACTAATATATAAGTGCTTTCCTCTCGGGAGGCATGTGATTCGGCATTCGATGCAAAAAGCCCCGACGCCGTGGCTGAGGGGGCTCATAAAAGTATAAAACCTTTAACCTAATATTTTTGTCCGCACGGAGAAAACATCGTTTCCGTGCGGCACATTAATGCAGGCAGGTCGATGCTCTATTCTATGCCGAGGCAAAGACGGGCAAGTAAAATCGCATCATCAAGCCGAACGGCGTCATCTGCATCCATATCCGCATCATCAAGCTCAAGCTGAGGTATAATGCCCATTGTGGAGCGCATTATTGTCAATGCATCGGGAAGTGAAATGCTTCCGTCGGCGTTGACGTCGCCGCCGCAAACCATAGTGACGTTCGAAATGCCGTCCTCCGCACCAATGACGAAATCACCTTCGGCATTAGAGCCGATCAACTCACCGCTGCAAAAATACCTGTGCATTGTTGAGTCGCTGTAGGTTGATGAACGGAAAACGACACTGCGGCCCGCACGTTTCATGTCGAGATAGCCGCGTCCGAGACACTTGACGGTAAATGTGTTTTCAAAACCGGCAAGGTCAACACGAACGGATGAAATTCTTGCTTTGACATCGAACCCGGTAACGGGAGCTCCGCCGACGATTTCAATATCGTTTGCGCGGCACACGGGAGTAATAAAGCTGAATGCAGTAAGATTCGGACAATTATTTGCATGTATGGACGGAGTTCCCGCCATGAACAGACGAACTTCGCTCACCTGCGTTTCGGAAAGAATCAGATTTCCTCCGAGAAAAACGTCCGCACCGATAAAGCAGGGATTCGGAATGTATGGTGTAACATAGTTAGTAAATGTGTGCAAATAATTGTTTTCCCACGTCATGTTGTTCATCAGCATGAGCTGTTCGATGCTGTCGGGATCATATTCTGTCGGATGCTGATAGAATGTGGACAGTATCTTGGTGCCGTTGCTGATATCCCCATTGTGGTAAGGTTGTGAATAGAATTCCTGCATAAGACGGATATCAAGGGTGAGTTCGTCATCCGTTGCCGCAAACGCGGAAAACGATGAAAGAAGCATTGCAGCACTTAAAACGAGCACAATAGACAGTTTGAAAAGTCGATTCATGGTAACCTCCGTATCTGATCTGAAAGGTAAGTTGAAAACCTGCTGCCCGAAAGGGCAGTATCAGGCACACAAAAAGCTGCATTGCAAAATTCAAAGCATCTTTTTACTTCAATCTATTATATCATTCTTGAACCTGCTGCGCAAGTGCATAATAAAATATATTAGAACGGATTCTGCAAATGAGCATATTCTTTTTTTGTCACCGTTGATTCGAATTTGGGTATTGATATTATATTCGTGGCATAGTATAATTCAATCTAAGAAAAGCTTGCTTTGCTTTTGCAGCTGAAATGAAAGGACACTCGTGATTGTCGGGTGAGAAAAACATATGCAAATTAACTACATTGATGATAACTCCTCAGAACGGCTGCCGGAACCGGAATCCTTTGACAATATCTTTGCAAATATCGGCGAACTGCGCGAATTGCAGCATATACACACTGCTGCCATGATGCAGCTGCGGCTGAAATTTGAAATCCTCAACAGTGAGTTCAGGGTTCATCATCATCGCAATCCGATTCATCATATTGAGAGCAGACTTAAATCGACCCGAAGTATGTACAACAAACTTGTTCAGCGCGGCTTCCCCACGAGCATTGAATCTGCAAAGAAGAACCTTAACGACATTGCAGGTGTGCGCGTTGTGTGCTGCTATATTGACGATGTTTATGATATGGAAGATATGCTTCTGCGTCAATCGGATGTTAGGCTCATTGAACGCACGGATTATATAAAAAATCCTAATTTTAACGGATATCGCAGTCTTCATCTTGATGTTGAGATCCCTGTGTACCTGTCCTCAAAAACCGAGTACGCTCGTGCGGAAATTCAGCTCCGAACTGTGGCAATGGATTTTTGGGCAAGCCTTGAGCACGATTTGCGTTATAAATCAACCAAGAACATTCCGGAAGACATAAGCCGCGAAATGTTCAACTGCGCAGATGAAATTGCAGCAATAGACGTACGAATGCAGCGCATATATAAACAGATTCAAAAGCTCTGATTCTCGGATGCTTAACACTTTTTTCTGATAACAAAAAGAGCAGGGCTGACGCAGGTTTTCGATAATTGATAATCGAATTAAGGATTATCGACTTCACTGATACGGCACTGCTCTTTTAAATGTGTACGTAAATGCATCTGTGTTTCTTACAGAAATTTTAATACTGCGCTCTTTCGCCTCCGATGAGCTTGGGGCGGTTGCGTGCCATGGTGACATTTGCGCAGCCGATTTTTGTGTTTTCATTATGAATCGGAACGCAGACCGGACGCATATGCATTCCGATGAAAACGCCGCCGATATCTATTCCTGCACGGGCGCGCATCTTAATATCCTCAACAACGACCGGATCGGTAAACTGCTGCATTGCCTGAACGCTCCACGCTCCGCCGGCGTGAAGCGCAGGCTTCACCGAAACCTGTTCAAAATCATACTTTTCCATGCATTCGCGTTCAACAACAATTGCTCTGTTGAGATGCTCGCAGCATTGACACGCGAGAAAAAGGCCCTTGCCGTGAACATAGGGGAGGACTGTTTCCATAATTGCTCGCGCCGCATCCTCTGTTGAATGGGTTCCCATATGGAAACCCATCACCTTGCTCGTGCTGCATCCGATGACGAGTATGTCTCCCTTACGGAGCGTGTAATGTCCTTCACTGCAATTGCGGAAGAGTTCTTCCATAACTGCTGCGGTTTCCTGCTTAAGGGTTTCGATTGAAAAATCCATTTTTATACCTCATTGTGCCGCGCTCATATCATGGCGGACGGCATCCTTTCAAAAATGATTCCAACGGTATTATACCCCTGCAGCGGTGCTTTTTCAACCGGATTCGGAGAGTAATTAAAAGAGAATGCCGGGCAGGGAATCAGTCGTCGTGCTCCTTGAATCCTTCGCCGTATGCGGCATCAACGGATGTTATCATGACAAAAGCCTTGCTGTCACATTCATGCGCAATACGCTTAATGCTGAAAACTTCGGCTTTTGAACACGTGCAGAACAGGATCTGCTTACTGTTGCCGGTGTATGCGCCTTTGCCGTCTGCAACGGTAACTCCGCGTTCAATCTCTTCGCCGATGCGCTTTGCAACATTGTCTCCGTTGGAAGTGACGATGATAAGAAGTTTGCGGGAATCGATACCATACATCAGCTTGTCGACTATCAGGCTGTATCCGATAGTCATTATCATGCCGTACAGGACGGCGTTTATGTTGCCGTAAACGATCCAACCGAGCATAATGATAACACCGTCAACAGCGAGGGATATGCTCCCTATTGAAAGCTGGGGATTCTTTTTGCGAATTGCAAGAATGACAAAGTCTGAACCGCCGGTTGAAGAATCGCGCATATAAATGAATGCAAGCCCGGCGCCTGCGAGTATGCCGCCGAAAATTGCAGCCAAAATCGGCTCTCCTGTGTATGTCGGCAGGAGCGGCATAATATAGTCCACGATAACGGCAGAAATAAGAATCGTCTTTACCGACCGCAGGAAGAACATCTTGCCGAGAGTTCGAATGCAGATAAGAATGATCGGAATATTGATAATGACAGTGCAAAGTCCGATCGGAATTTTGCCGCCCGTTATATAATTGACAAGAATTGCAAGACCCGAAACGCCGCCGGGTGCAAAATTTGAAGAAACGGCGAAGGTATACATGCCTGCACCGTAAAGAACGCTGCCGATTATGTCGTACAGAACATCGATAAGCAATGTTTTGGGGTTGATTTTAAGCTTTTCAGCTTTTTTTTCACTCATTTGAACACAGTCCTCCGTTGTTTTTGATGTTTTCGGAAGGATGAACTTTCATCCCACCGTACAGCTAAAGCATTTTAACACTGCAACAGGATATTTACAACCCCATTTTGTAAATATATACATTGTTCGGCAACATATTGACTTTCCGCAGCAATCGAGTAAAATACACTGAGAAGATTGAATGACTCGGTTCGAAAGGAATCATGTTTTTATGAATATTTATGTTGCAATGCCTGTTACGCAGGAACATATCAATACACTTAAAGCTTCCTGCCCGGAAGGCAATTTCGAATTCGCCCGAGTGTTGAGCGGAGCCGATGAAAGATGCGCAAAAGACCCGTTTGATTTGGACCGCGAAATGATTAAGTCCGCAGATGTTGTTGTCGGCAATATCCCTGTCGATATTCTTCCGGAATGCACACGGCTGAAGCTTTTGCAGCTTAACATGGCCGGGTCGGACGCCTATGCGGGTAAACTTCCTGCGGGAGCTGAACTTGCAAACGCAAGCGGTGCATACGGACTTGCAATCAGTGAACATATGCTTGGAATGCTTTTGGTGTTGATGAAAAAACTTGATGTCTATCGCGACAATCAGAACAAGGGACTTTGGCGCGATGAAGGAAACGTTGAAAGCATAGAAAATGCAAAAGTTCTTGTTGTCGGGCTTGGCGATATCGGGGGAGAATTTGCACTGCGATGCAAAAAACTCGGTGCGTACTGCATCGGAATACGCCGCAGCAAAGCTGCAAAACCGGATTTTGTGAATGAGCTGCACACTCTTGAAGCACTGGATAACCTGCTTTCGGATGCGGACGTTGTTGCGCTTGCTTTGCCGAACAGTGCAGAAAGCCGCGGATTGATGAACGAAGAGCGGCTGCTCAAAATGAAGCGCGGTGCGATACTGCTCAATGTCGGAAGGGGCAATGCCGTGGATACCGATGCCCTTGTCCGCGTTTTGAACAGCGGCCGAATTAAAGCCGGGTTGGATGTTACCGATCCCGAACCGCTCCCTCAGGGGCATCCGCTTTGGAACTGTCCCGGGGCATTGATAACGCCGCATATTTCCGGTTATTATCATCTTAAACAGACGCATGACAGAATAATTGAGATTGCAGCGGCAAATATTCGAAGCCTGCTCGACGGAAAGCCGATTTTAAATGCAGTTGATGCTGAAACCGGTTACCGAAAGCCTGATAACAGGTTTTGACACTTTGAACAACAGATTCGGATGCTTTTTACAAAGCGGCGGTATAAAATCCTTGACGTAATTTGACTTAAATGGGATTTATCTGTTTGAAAAAGAAAAGCGTGACTCATCGTCAACGCGATCAGCTTGATATATTAGTTTTGGGGTATTGCTCATTTTGCTCCAATGTGCTACAATGAACCGTATCAAGCGTGTACCCGTAGCCCAGCTGGATAGAGTGACAGACTCCGACTCTGTAGGTCATGGGTTCGAATCCCATCGGGTACGCCAGACGAACCTCTTTTGCACGGCAAGAGAGGTTTCTTTAATTCTTTGCGTACCGAAGCTGTAAAAATAATACGAAGAGTAATTCAAACCATTGCAGAAAGATTCTCGAACGCACGGAGCCGCTTATGAATGATCGGCAAACGCGACGCAAAGCAACCGGAAATCATGGCGGGAGCAATGCCGAAGGCAATCTAAGCAAAGAAACCGAAACGGGTTTATTCCTGCAACCATAATTTTTGGGTAACGCCGCTGTCAGTACTCCCGGAGCGTATAACGGACAGAATATTCTATATTGCTCTCGGAAACTGATATACAGATTGTTTATTTATCCGGTTCGTGCTTTCTTAATTGAATGTTGTGCGGTCGGCTGTGGCCGGTGCAACGAAGAATGTGAAAAATAAGCAATAAACGTTAAAAATATTAAAACATCAAACCGTGAACGCTGCAGCAATCCGATGTATCTGTCAATATTGGATTTATGTACAACGTGAGCAGGTGGTTGTATGAATATGAAAATATTATTCTATATCGACATAATAATGCATTACGAATGCTGAAAATATCATAAAGACGGGATTAAAACTATCGAACTCTTGTCCTTGCAAATCGGGCAAATATGCTGTATAATCTATCTTGACTAACTCTATCGGTAGGAGAATTGGTATGGATAAGAATCACATAAACCTCTGCCTTTCGGGACAGAGTTTTCGGATAGTAACTGATGATGACGTTGATTACGTCAAACAACTTGAAAAGAGAATCAACTCACGGATTGAAAGCTATAAAAAGCGTTATCCTCAAATGAGCGCAACGCGCTGCACATTGCTTGCAATGCTTGAATTAGAGGATGAGCTTGCAAGAGCCAAGGAAAACTACGAGGCTTTGGATGCAAAGATTTCTCAGCTGCGCAACATGCCGCGTATTAATACGCCCGCCGCAAGGATGACATCGGCGCGAAGCGGACAGCAGATGCCAAATGCAGAAAGAAATCTGCCCACAGTGCCTGCTCACAGCAGCACAGGCAGCACAATTGAAAACACTGCCGAAACAGCAGCGGAATCCGGCACGCTTGTCGGCGGCTGAGACAGCGGACGTTTTTGCATTAATTAATTGATGTGCCGCTAATACTGAATAACATGCGGCTGTAAAAGGATTGTTTTAGTAAAGATGGAATTGCTTTCACCCGCCGGCAGCAGGGAAGCACTGACTGCGGCAGTACAAAACGGAGCTGATGCAGTCTATTTTGGCGGCGGCAGCTTTAATGCACGACGTTTTGCAGACAATTTTGAAGGTGACGGGATTATTTCCGCCGTCGATTACTGTCACGAACGCGGAGTGCGTGCTTATATTACATTAAATACGCTCGTATTCAATCGTGAGCTTTGTGATGCACTTGTTTTTGCAGAGCAGCTTTATCGAATCGGAGTTGATGCCGTGCTTGTGCAGGATCTGGGGCTTGCCGGGCTCATTCGCCGTAATCTGCCGGAGCTTACGCTTCACGCAAGCACTCAAATGGGTATTCATGACTTAGGCGGGCTTCAATACTGCAAACGCATAGGGCTGACCCGTGCGGTGCTTGCACGCGAAACAAGCCTTGCTCAGATAAAATACCTTTCGAATAACTGCGATATTGAACTTGAGACCTTCGCGCACGGTGCACTGTGCATGAGCTTTTCCGGAAGCTGTCTGTATTCCTCGATGTCCGGTGAGCGCAGCGGCAACAGAGGCATATGCGCTCAGCCTTGTCGAAAGAACGCAAGCATTTTCGGTCGACCGTCCGATAAAGATTTTTGCTTGTCACCGAACGATATATGCATGATTGAGCACCTGAATGCATTGCAAAGAGCGGGCGTGGCATGTGTCAAAATTGAAGGCAGGATGAAAAAGCCTGAATATGTTGCAGCGGTAACGCGCTGTTATCGTGCGGCACTTGACGGGGCCGATGCATCAACAATCGCAAGGCTGAAGCAGGAACTCTTTGTTTTTTTTAACAGAGGCGACTTTAACACATCGCATCTGTACCGCGACTCGGTTAAAACGGATCGAGTCGGAAACAGCAAACCGGATAAAGCTGCCTTGGCTGCCGCCAGACAAAGCATACAGGGAGAGAATCGCAGGCGCGAGGTTGACATGACGCTTACACTATCCGTCGGAAGCGCGGCACAGCTGAACATTGCCGATGGAGAACATGCTGTTTCAATGTCGGGTGCTGTTGTGCAGACGGCAAGCAAGCCGCAGCAGGCGGAATTGTACGCGGAACGATTGAAAAAACTCGGGAATACCCCGTTCGTTGCACAAAAATGCACCGTGCGGATGAATCCCGATTGCTATATTTCGGCCGCGGAGTTGAATGCGTTGCGCAGGGAATGTATAAACGAAATGCTCAACATGCATCATGTACGCAACACGGTTCCGGTATTTGATGAAACGGCGGCAGCAGATGTGCGTAATATCCGTATTACGGCGGACAGGCAAGTATATTCAGCGGGATTCCTGTATGCAAGGGTGTCAAATGTTATGGCTGCCGAAGCTGCGGCAAAAGCGGGAGCGGAGTTTATTGCATTTGAACCGTGTACATTTGATGACAACGCAACGCAGATAAACGGGCTTTTGAAGCTCAGAGAAAAGTTTGCAAACGGGCAGAGGCTGCTTCTTGCGCTTCCGAATGTCATTATCACCGAAAAACAGCATCAATGCTTCAGGTTGTTTGCCGAATCAGGTGCTTTTGACGGTATTGAAACAAATAATATCGGTCAAATCGCCTTCTTCGATTATTTTATAAACGATTCGGCGGAGTTCGATACAATGCAAAACGAAAAAAACTGCAAAAAACATGCTCCGTTGAGCGATGGATTTATTCGAATCGCAGGCATCGGCATGAATGCAATGAACAGCTTTACAATGAAATGTCTGACAGAGTTGGGATATGATTATATAATGCCTTCACCCGAACTGACCGGAGTGCAGCTTGCGTCAATTGCAGAGCATTCTGCCCTTGCCGACAGAATGCTTATCGGCATACACGGCAGAACTCCGCTTATGCAGTTGCTGCATTGCCCGATAAAGGAGCACAAAGGCTGTCAAAACTGCATGGGAATTGCAGGTGCCGTCACGGATGAAGCGGGAAGGGTTTTCCCGTTGGTCAACATCCGTTATCCCGATAACTGCCTTGTTCGAATGCTGAATTGCCGCACGACAGATTTGATAGATTTGTTTGACAGAATTCCTCAAACGGCAGGATATGTGCTCAACTTCGTTGGGGAACAAATTGACGAAGTTACCGAACGAATTGCTGCTGCAAACGAAGCAATGAACGGAAAACGACAAACGCAGTATCCCAACTCGACTCGCGGTCATTGGGTGCGGAAGGTGGAATGAAGACGAGATAGACTGTATGTCTGAAAGGATAAAAATGATTACGGATAAAGTGCTGAAAACACTTGAATATGATAAAATTCTTAAGAAACTGCATATGCATTGCGGCTGCTGCGTGAGTCGTGAGCTTGCAGATGAGCTTCGGCCGAAGACGGAATTTGATGATGTTAATGCAGAACTTCGGCTTACAAGCGAGGCGGAAACATACTTTCTGCGCACGGGTTATTCACCGATTGATGATTTCCCGGATATTCGTTCAACGCTTAAGCGCATGAATGCGGCCCTTTATTTAAGCTGTGAAGAATTGCTGAACATCGCAAAAGCACTAAAGGCTGTTCGAGTTGCGCGCGAACAGCTCACGCCACTGACCGCAGCGAATGATGGTGACAATTCAACGGATGAAATTCCGTGCGCGCTTGCAAATCTTGCGTGCGGGCTTGTTGCACATAAGTATATTGAGGATGAATTGAATCGCTGTATTTTGAGCGAAGATGAACTTTTTGACGGAGCTTCACCTGCACTTGCCAGAATTCGCCGCAATAAACGCATTGCAAATGAAAGAGTTCGAGAAAAGCTGAACAGCATAATCCGTTCTTCAACGTATTCAAAGTATTTGCAGGATCCGCTAATAACGATTCGCAACGGACGTTTTGTTGTTCCCGTTAAACAGGAATACAGGCAACAGATTCCGGGGCTTATTCATGACCAATCCGGAAGCGGGCAAACGCTGTTTGTTGAACCTGCTGCAGTTGTGGAACTCGGAAACGAGTATAAAAAGCTTGTAATTGAAGAACAAGCCGAAATCGAACGAATCCTTACTGAGTTGACTGCGCTTGTAAAACCATCGGCAAATGACATATACACCGACCTTCAAACCCTCGGCATTATTGATCTTTGCTTTGCAAAGGCGAAGCTTGCCAAAGAAATGAAGGCGGTTTGCCCGAAAACAAACGCTGAGGGACGAATTAAAATCGTTCGGGGCAGGCATCCGCTTATTCCGAATTATTCGGTTGTTCCGATTGACATAAGACTCGGGACGGATTTCACGACGCTTATCGTTACAGGTCCTAACACGGGCGGCAAAACCGTAACTCTTAAAACCACCGGGCTGTTTACTTTGATGGCTCAGTCAGGCATGTTCGTGCCTGCAAATGTCGGCACGGAAATTGCTGTTTTTGAAAGTATTTTTGCTGATATCGGAGACGAACAGAGCATTGAGCAGTCGCTTTCAACGTTTTCGAGCCACATTCGAAATATTGTCGGCATCCTTGAAGCTGCGGACGACAGATCCCTTGTACTTTTGGACGAACTGGGAGCAGGAACCGATCCGATCGAGGGCGCGGCACTCGCAATGAGCATACTTGAGGAACTGCATTCCCGCGGCTGTTTCACAATTGCAACAACGCATTACAGCGAGATTAAGGCGTTTGCGCTGACACGACCCGGAATGGAAAATGCATCCATGGAGTTTGATGTTGATAAACTCTGCCCGACGTATCGGCTTTTTATCGGCATCCCGGGCAAATCAAATGCGTTTGAAATAAGCCGTCGGCTTGGCATCGATGAATATATACTTGATAACGCAAAAGCATTCATCAAAAAAGAGGATACGGATTTTGAAGCAATTCTGTCAGATGCAGAAATGAAGAAACGCCGCGCTGAGGAAGAAATGGAGCTTGCGGAACAGGCACGTGCAGAGCATGACAGGCTTGCCGAGGAGCTGAAAGCGGAGCGGGAAAAACTTGAACGTGAAAAGGCGGAGCTTCGCGCCAAGGCAAAGGAAGAAGCACGAAAAATAGTTGACGCTTCCCGCCGCGAGATGGAACAGATAATCATGCAGATCCGTGCTGTTAAAACCATTGATCAGCGTGCCGCTGACAGGATTATCCAACAGGGAAGAGACGCTGTGCGCAAGGCGGAGAATGAACTTGCCGAGGACCTGCCGAAACTGAAAACCGGTGACGGAAAACCTCCGAAAATGGTCGTGCCCGGGCAGACTGTAAGTGTCGTAAGCCTTGGAAAGACGGCAACAGTGCTCTCAAAACCGGACAAGAACGGCGAGGTTCAGGTTCAGGTTGGAATAATCAAACTTTCCGTCCGATTGGACGATATCAGGCTTTCAAACGAAAAAAGTGAAAAGAAGACAAATGTTAAGGTTGAATATAACCCTGCAAACACTGTCGGATTGGAGTTGGATATTCGCGGTATGCTCGTTGACGAGGCAAAGCCTATAGTTGACAAATACCTGCTCGATGCACACCTACAGGGGTTGAGCGAGGTCAATATTATTCACGGAAAGGGTACGGGTGCGCTTCGCGCCGGAATACAGCAGTACCTCAAGAACCACCCGCATTGCAAAGCGTTCCGCAACGGCAACTACGGAGAGGGTGATTACGGCGTTACCGTTGTCACTTTGAAATGAGCAAAAGGCGAATTTGCGTGCACATATTTACCGAGGGGATAAGCAAGTGATTATTGTTTCAGGCTGTCTTGCAGGCAGGCCGTGCAGGTATGACGGCACGGCAAAGCCGAATGAAAAGATTATGCGCATGGTGAGTGAAGGCTTTGCGCTCCCTGTTTGCGCGGAGGAACTGGGCGGACTTCCAACTCCGCGCAAACCGTGCGAGATAATCGGCGGAGACGGCAGTGATGTGCTTGACGGCAAAGCATATGTTCAAACCGAGGATGGAGCGGATAAAACCGCCGAGTTTATTGCGGGCGCAAATGCCGTGCTTGCACTTGCAAAAGAATGCGGTGTAAAAAGCGCGATTTTAAAAGCAAAGAGTCCGTCCTGCGGCTGCGGGAGAATTTACAACGGATGCTTTCGCGGAGAACTCCGTCCGGGATACGGGGTTACGGCTGCACTGCTTGAAAGGAACGGCATTCACGTTCAAACGGAGGAGTGACGAACGTTATGGAAAACGATAGAACGCTCATGAGCGAAAAAATACTTGTTGTTGATGATGATGAGAAAATCTGCCAGATACTGTCGCTCTATCTTCGCAGCAAGGGATACGAAGTGTTCACCTGTCAAAGCGGCAGCAAAGCAATTACAAGTTTTGAAGAATTCAGTCCGGATCTCGTTCTGTTGGATGTTATGCTTCCCGGGATGGACGGTTGGGAGATACTCAAACGAATCCGAAAGATCAGCAATGCACCGGTGATCATGCTTACCGCAAAGGGTGACACAACAGACAGGGTTCAGGGGCTTGATTGCGGTGCAGATGATTATGTTGTCAAACCATTTGATTCAAAGGAGCTTATTGCACGGATACGAGCCGTGATGAGAAGGTCCGGACAGCCGGAAGAGATTGAAAAACATATCAAAATCGGCAGCCTTGATGTCGACACAAACAATCGTGTTGTGTATGTTGACGGCAACAGAATCGAGCTTGCACCGAAGGAGTTCGATTTGCTTTGTTATTTTATCCACAATAACGGTAAAGTGCTTACACGAGGACAGCTGCTGGATGATGTTTGGGGCTTTGAGTTCTATGGAGACAGCAGAACGGTTGATGTTCACGTCAAGCGCCTGCGCGATAAACTTGGACAGAGCGATTTTTGGTCAATTCGAACCGTGTGGCGGGTCGGCTATAAATTCGAACGCTTTGATTTACCGATGGACGATGCGGACAAATAAATCATTTGCTTCGGATTATTAACACGGACTTGCTCAAATTCAAAGGCGGTATTGACAGCGAGGGCGGTGCAGCAGGAGGAAAAATGCTCAGAACGCTGTTTTCAAGGATGTTGGCGGCATATCTTTCCGTTATCATCATTGTGTTGATTGCGCTTGGGTTCATGGCAAGCAGCATTTTTCACGATCACTATATAGAAAAAATCAAGTCCGAACTTGTACGTGAGGCAGATGCGATTTGCCGCATAGTCCTTGAAGAATACATGGACGACGCAAAACGCCCCGTTGCAAAAGAAAAATTGTTCGCAATAGTACGTCAATATGAAGCATTGCTGCAGCTTTGCTTCATTGACCCTTCGCTTGGAATAAGAAGCTTCTACGATGAAAAAAATGCATCAAAATGGCAGGCGAGCGAAGAATTCGATGTTGAGACCCTTGCAAAAAACATTGTTTCTCAAACCAATTTCGAATACGGCTATGCTTACGACCTTTTAGACGGATACACAACCGTTCGAACACTCACGGTGACATGTCCGATAAGCACCGCCGAGAATATCACTGTCGGAGCATTGATGCTGCATTACGATATGGACGGAATATACGCATCGCTGAACAAACTGTACATTGATGTTTTCGCCGCTGTAGCGGGTGCAGTGCTGATAACGATTCCTATTGCGTTTATAATTTCGAAGTATATAACAAAGCCGGTATCTCAGATAAACGATGCCGTAACGGCTTTTTCGCGGGGGAACTACGACAGCAGAGTTAAAGTCGGAAGAATGGATGAGCTTGGTGAGCTTGGTATCAGTTTCAACGATATGGCGGACAAAGTCTCGGAACTTGAAAAAATGCGGCGCGATTTTGTTGCAAATGTATCTCATGAGCTGCGGTCGCCGCTTTCATCAATTCGCGGCTTTCTCGAAGCAATGGAGGATGGCACGATTCCGACGGACGAACATGAAAAATATATCGAAATCGTTCTTGACGAGACCCGTCGGATGTCCGGAATGGTCAATGATTTGCTTGATATTGCCCGAATTGAATCCGGTCAATACAAGCTTAATTTGTCAGTTTTCGACATAAACGATCTGATAGGCCGCGTGCTGATAACCTTTGAAGCACGTATCACGGCGAAACATGCCGATGTTGATGCTCAGCTTGATTACGAACCGGTGTTTGTTGAAGCGGACAGGGACAGAATCGGGCAGGTTCTTCACAATCTGATTGATAATGCGATTAAGTTTATGCCCGAGAATAACGGTTTGCTCACAATAAAATCGGTCGTCAGCAAACATAAAGTTTATGTCAGCGTTTGCGATAACGGTCCGGGTATTCCAAAAGAAGATATTGCGCATATCTTTGACCGTTTCTATAAAGCTGAAAAAGCACATACCTACAAAAACGGATCCGGAACAGGGCTCGGGCTTTCAATTGTGAAGTTGGTTATCGACCAACATCATGGTGAAATCAAAGCTGAGTCATCGGAAAACGGAACGGTTTTTACCTTCAGCCTGAAACAGGCTCTTCCTCCGCCGAGACGACAGCCTGCGGCGGAGTGAGTGCAAAATAATCATAAAATAAACTTTAACAAATGCAAAAGTTAAGGAGGCAATTAATGAACAGCAATCTGAACGAACATGAAGAGAAAGAGAAAAAGCCGATAACTGTGTCATGGCAGGACGGCGATACGACGCATGTGCAAACAACGGTGATCCATAAGCGAGTTCCGTCGGCGGGTGTAATTCTGTTGACTGCATTCACGTTTACCGTTATAGGAGTGTTCATTGCAAGCATCGTTTTCCTTGCCCGCTTCACGGAGATTAAAACGATTATGAGTGCAATAACCGGTTCGGCCGAAACTCGAGCGACCCAGTCACCCGGGCACGAAGCAGAATTTACACCCGTTCCGAACGAACCGACGTCAAACATGCCTTTGGTGACTGTTGAACCGAACGAAAAACGGAATCAGCAACTGCCGATGACCGGCAGCAGTTCACTTTCGGAGCTGTATGATAACTCTGTGGACGGTGTAGTTATTGTTGAAAACCATTCCCGTGACACTCAAAAACCGACGGACAGCAATCTTGCGGGAATAGGCACAGGCTTTATTATTTCAAAAGATGGCTACATTCTTACAAATGCGCATGTCGTATCCGATGCAAAAGCGGTTTGGATAACTCTTCACGACTCAACCAGGGTAAAAGCGGAACTTATAGGTTCGGATGTCGGAACCGATATCGCCGTGTTAAAAATATCGGTGAACAAGGAGCTTTTGCCGCTTCCGATAGGCGATTCTTCAACCGTAAAAACAGGCGATTTCGTGTTTGCAATCGGTCACCCGACGGGCGAGGAATTGAGCTTCACCGCCACTTTCGGCATGGTGGGCGCAGTGGATCGCGCAATTGTGATTGACGGTGTGCGCAATCGTTTCATTCAAATCGATGCTGCGATTAATCCCGGCAACAGCGGCGGCCCGCTGTTTTCACTGGATGGCAACGTTATAGGCGTAAACTCAGCAAAAACCGTGACAGCAAGCGTTGATGAATACGGTCAGCCGATTTCCGCTGAAGGTCTTGGTTTTTCTCTTCCGATAAACGAGGCAATGCGAACAGCAAAACAGCTTATTGAAAACGGCAGTGTGCAGCGTCCGGGTATCGGCGTTTCGGTTGTTGCGGTGGACGAAGCACGCGCAGAAAAGTACAACATACCGCAGGGACTGCTTGTTTATACTGTAACAAAAGACGGTCCCGGGCACAAAGCGGGCTTGTATGCAGACGATATAATCACTGAGTACGACGGAACAGCAGCCACTGACAACGATTCTTTTGTTGACTATCTGCGCCGCAAGGCGGTAGGTGACACGGTCAAAATTCGATATTGGCGAGGCGGCGAGTATTATGAATGCATAATCACTGTCGGTGACCTGAATTCGATCGGAAGCGAAATTCTTGATGACGCATACGGCGGAAGCAAATTCGGATTCTGATATTAACTGAATTTAAAGGGCAATCAAATTTTTCTCTATGATGGAACGGCACATTTGCAGCCGTTCCTTTTTTGTTCATCTGTGCGTTTGTTCAACGCGCGGAATGCGACGGAATTTCAGCACAAATGAAGCGTCGGGACTGCAAATACAACAAAGCGAACCGCCGAGAATGCGCTTCCCGGCGGTCCGCTTTGGCTTAAGTATGCGATTTACTTAATTATCGGATACAAGCATAAATCCGATTATTTGCGTTTACGGTTGAGCAGAGCTGCTGCGCCGCCGACCATGGAGATGATACCTGCAACCGCAATGCTGACCGCACCGGTTGCGGGAACGGGATTGGGGTTGGGGTTGGGGTTGGGTGTGGGTTCGGAGGAGGGTTCAGCGGAAGGTGCGGGCTCACCGTTGCCGCCGAGGGTGAAGCTCAGCTCAAAGGTGTCATGTGTTCCGTCGCCGATGAAAGTTGCATCGGTGAATTCGGTCTGCGTGTAAGTGAAACCGAAGAAATCCTTGTATTCATCAACGATGGAGGTGAGAGTTGCGACGCGCTCCTCATCCGCAACTGCTTCGCCGTTGTCTGCAAAGTCCTCATCGACCGGAATGAATGCTTCGATTGCGGAATCGTTTGCAACAACGCGATAGTAATGGTTGTTCAGCCCTGCAAAGATCGCATAGCTGCCGGTTTCATCAGCACGAACCTCAACCGCACGCTTCTGAACGAGATCAAAGTCTGAACGGTGCATGTTGTATGCGGGAAGGCCGTTAGCCTCACTCTTGTCAACGGTACCGAGGGAAAACTGAGCGGGGAAGCGATACTGGCCGATCGTGACGGAAGTGCTGCCGACAACCGTTTCAGCGGTAAGCGTGCCGCGAAGGATAACGGTAACATCGGAATCAAGCTCAGCCATAACGGTGCATACATTTCCTTCAACAGCAACGTTGGAATATTCACCGGGGATGGGCATGCAATAACCGTGTTCATAGTCACACTGCATTTTGCCGGGGCAGCCCTGGGCTTCAACAAGTGTCAGCCCGTCAATGCCTTCAACGCTTGTGAGGTACTCGATGCTTGAAAGCATACGCTCGCTGTAGCCTTCTACCGCTGCGGGAACGGTGTAGCTGAGAGCAAGGGTAACCGTGTCACCGACATTGAGCTTTGTGTCGGCAGGGATAACGTTCCAAACATTGTAAGGAACATCCCACTCATCGTATTCAACGGTGGGATCATTTGCAACAAGGTTCAGTTCGGTGCCGAAAACTGCGGCATCTTCACCGTCGGCAAGTGCAGGTACTGCAAGCGCAAGAGTGAGCGCGATTGCAATAACAAGAGCAAAAATCTTTTTCATGGTTCTGTTTCTCCTTATTTTTTGTTTTATTCCAAAACTGCGATCAGCACGATTCGCCCGGATCGGCAGTTAAGGTTTGGGTGGAAGCAGCCTTTTTGCCGAACCCTGCACAGATTGCATGGTGGGGGCAGGCCGCTTTGCAGTCGCCGCAGCGAATGCATTCGGGGCTGTTGGGCGTTGTTGACATGTCCACACCCATGCGGCAAACGCTTTTGCAAACGCCGCAGTGGGTACATTTGGATTCATCAACGCTGTAGCGGTAGAGCGAAATCCTGTTGAAGAATGAGTAAATCGCGCCGAGCGGGCAAATGTATTTGCAGAACGGACGATAGATCATGATGGACAACAGAATGGTTGCCGCAAGAATTCCAAGCTTCAGTGAGGTCAATCCGCCGGCTTCCGCCCAGCTTGTGATGCCTGTACCTGTGCCGGCCGCAGTGTTGCCCGCAAGGCTGCCGTAGGTCATAAGCGGAATACCGCCGAGGAGCATTCCGGAAGGGCAGATGTATTTGCAGAAGAAAGGATTCGATTCATACAGCAGAGGCAGAACGATAACGAATACAACAAGGAAGAAATACTTGAGGTAACGCAGCTGCTTATCGCCGGGGAAAGTGCGAATCTTAAGCTTCTTGGGGAGCGGAATCTTGTGCAGCAGATCCTGAATCAGTCCGAACGGGCAAAGAAAACCGCAAACGAGCCTTCCGCAAAGTGCGCCGACGAGCATGAGAAAGCCGACAACGTAAAACGCAAAATAGTACAGCGGTTTCGTGACCAGATAGCCGTTGCTGTCCGACCAGACGCCTTTTGAAAAGTCAGACTGATTGAAAATGGCCTGCAGCGAGCCGATAGGACATGCTCCGAGCGCGCCGGGGCAGGAGTAGCAATTCATACCCGGAACACAAATCTGCTTAAGCGGACCTTTGTAAATCGTTCCGGTGAGAAAACCGACAACATAGCTGTTCGTAAGCAGGCTGAAGATCGCCTGAATTGCAAACCTCCTGCGTTCAACCGCTTTGCGAACCTGCATTATTGTTTTCTTTGGTTTTGAGTTCAACTTGGTTTTTATTTCCATCAGCCGATACCTACGCATTCTCGGCAAAGAGCCGTGGCTTTTGAAAGAACCGCATTGATTTCGCCGTCGAATATCCCGTATACAATGAATGCAGCCGCGATAACCATAAGGCAAACGGGCAGGATGATTCTGAGGGTTCCGTCAAGCGTTTGGGTTAATTTAACTCTTTTGTTGTGCATCTTGACCTCCCGGCTCAAAGAAGATTATCGATGATGGAACACCACTTGTCATAGGAGTTTGAAGTCGTGACAACTTTAAGGATGTTGCCGTTGCTGTCTATGAAATATGTGGTGGGGTAAGCTCCCGCAGGGAATGCAGCGGCCACAGAACTGTTGTTGCGCAGCACGGGCAGATTAAAGCCCTGAATGCCTCCGATAATGGCGAGTGCGGTGTTAATGCACCCGGGTGTTTCGGAATCGCCGAGAACGGTGACGACTTTCAGTCCGCGGCCTGCATAGTTGTTTGCAAGCTGCTGAATATGGGGCATTTCCTGAATGCAGGGGCCGCAAGTCGTTGCCCAAACATTGACCATGGTTACCTTTGCCTTTGAGAACATACTGTTGTCATAGGTGTTTCCGTTGTTGATAGCCTTTGTTGAAAACGCAGGAATATCAGGCTTGGGGGTCGCAGTGGGTTTCGGAGTCGGCTTTTCCGTGGGTTTTGCGGTCGGTTTCTCCGTGGGCTTGTCCGTCGGACTGCCGGAAGGAGAGTCTGTTGCGGGTTCTGCGGTGATACCGTCCGTGGGAGCCGCAGTATCCGGTTCACTCGTTAAAGTTTCGGTGGGAACGGCACTGTCGGCCGGTTCGCCGGAAGTTATAACATCGGTTGAAGGGGCATCCGTGCCGTTGTCGGGCATTGGAGTTGCGGGGTTGGGATTGCTTGCGATTCGCCAAGGATGCGCACAGCCGGACAAAAGCAGCATCAGCGCAGTAAGAACGCAAATCGCAGGCAGCAGTTTTGTTCTTTTCATTGGTTTCCGTTCCTTTCAAATTCAAGCAAGGGATGGATATGGGAGCTTTGGCAGAGCGAATGCTGCCAAAGTATCCAACATGCCCTGCGAGGTTCAGTGGAACCTCACAAGGCACAGAAACGTTCTTTGTTTGTTAATTTGTTATCGAATAATCAGCTTAAAAGCACGTTTATTCGACAATCAACCAAGTTGCAATGCTGCACGCATGACGAGCAGGGCATCGGCCATGGTAACAACGCCGTCGTTGTTAAAGTCGGCAATGCTGATATCGCCGTCAAGCAACTCCAACGCAACACGGGCAATTTGGAGAGCATCGGCAATGCTCAGCACGCCGTCACCGTCCATGTCACCGGGCATTCCTACAGGAGGCTCGGGAGTGGGCTCGGGAGTAGGTTCGGGAGTAGGATCTGGAGTGGGCTCTGGAGTAGGTTCATCAGCGGGAGTGCATATACCGGTTACGATAAGATCCTCAACTACGCAGCTGAAATCGGTGTCCCAGCCCTGGAAGATATATCCTTCATGCTCGGGATGAACGGGGGGGACTGCGGCCTGACCGTGTTCAACCTGCTTGATGGTGATAAGGTTTCCGTTCACACCGTCGTAGAACTTGACTTTATGCTTAATCGCTTTGTAAGTTGCAGTCACGGTAACATCGCCCATGGCCATGTACAAAACCTGCTCATAACCGGATTCGTATACATTTCCGGAATAAACCCATTCCTTAAACTCATATCCTTCAACGTCGGGAGCGGTTCCGGGAGCGGGGATAACTGCCGCATATGCAACTTCGGCAGTGTCGATGGTTTCGCCGGTTACACCGTTGACATAGGTAACGGTGCAGGTTTCGTTCGCATGAATTGTCATTGCATCATGCCACATTTCGATGAAGTTTCGCAGCTCGTTCTGGCTTGTGAAGCCGCCGATGAGTTGATCGCGAACAACACCGTCACGGCCGACGATGATGGTCTGGGGTATATAGCCGCTGGTGTTGAACACGGAGCGAAGAACGCTGTCAGCACGGAGGTTTACCCAAGTGTAGCCGTTGTTCTGAAGGAATTCCTTTGCGGTCGCGGGGGTACAGCCGTTGCCTTCACTGATGACGCCGATGAACTGAACATCCGCCTCGGGAGTGGAGGAGTAATACTCGTGCATTGCCTGAATGTGGGGCATTTCGGATCTGCACGGACCGCACCATGTTGCCCAATAGTTGATGAATGTGAGATCAGCATTTTGCAGAATGTCACCGGTGACGGTGTTGCCGTCAAGGTCAACGGTGTTAAAATTGCTGACGTTCATGCCGACACCGGGTTCGCGAGTGGGATCTGTCGCTTTCGGTTCGGCGGACACGAGGGAGAGGGAGCATGCTGCAAAGATTACAGCAAGCAGAACGGAGAGAAGTTTCTTCATTTACATTTACCTTCACTTTCTGATTTTTGGGGTAACAGCATTCCTCATACGCCCTTACCTTGATGATATTATATCATACGGTTCGGAGCGTTTCAATGCCTTTGAAACAATTTTGCGGCAATTTAGTCCATATACAAATTTCCCGGTGCCGCCCTAAGGTCTTCTGAAAAGTGTGGACGCTCAGTTCATGTTTTTGCATTTTCTGCATGGATTTTTAGAAGTAATTCATAGCTCGGAGTGTCGGAATGAATGCTTCTTGTCAATGTTGGACAGGGAAAATCTTTGCACTGTCCGCAGCTTTGCAGCCCGCGTCCGATGGAACATAAGCGGATTGCGCATTCGGCACAAAATTTGTGTGCCGATGCAGTATCAGCATGGCAGCCGAAGCAAATCAGGTCATCCGTTGTAAAAGTTTTTTGCGGGGTGGAAAACTTTTCAATCAGCTTCTTCCCGAGCTCTGCATCCCTTGTTTCCGTATAAATAAAAAACGGACAATTGCCGCAGTCGAAACCGCAGCAGGCTAAATGCTTTGTTTTCATAAATCAATCACCGATTCCTTTCATTTTCTTTAATTATACTTATATTTGCAGAAAAAGCAATTGCCGAAAAATCACTGCTTATTGCAAATGCATTGCTGTGCCGCATATATCGCAGAATGAAGGCGGGGAGTTGACATAACCGATTCATCGATTATAATATAATATAGGGAAAGGATAAGTGTTTATCGGAGGCCGGACATAAAGAAGTTTTCAGTCGATGAGCTGCTTGGCGGCATTTCGTACACGTATACTGCTCGGTTGCTCGGGGAGACGGATATACAATCAATTTTCGCTCTTTGTTCGAATAATGAGCAATACTACCGCTTTCATCCGCCGTTCGTCACGGTCGAAAGCATTGTTGAAGATATGTCTGCGCTTCCAACCGGAAAAGATGCCGGCGATAAGTTCTTTTACTGATATTTTGACGGACAAAAACTGACGGCATTAATGGATCTTGTGGTTGATTATCCGGCTGAAAATGTTGCATTTATCGGTTTGTTTATGATGGACAAAGCCTTGCAGGGCAAAGGCGCAGGCTCACGCATTGTATCCGAGTGTGCATATTTTTTGAAAAGAAACGGATACAAAAAGTTGAGGCTTGCCATCGATAAAGGCAATCCGCAAAGCAAGGCGTTTTGGCTTAAAAACGGTTTTGCATTTACAGGTGAAGAGTATCCGAACGGTGAATTCAGCTATCTTCCGATGGAACGAATACTGTAGCGACTGTAATAATTGAATACATGCCCGCTGAGAGCGTTCGGGATTTTGCAGACGTCAGAAGCGGGGGTGGAAGAAGCGTTTGTTTTTTTGTTGGAATCTGGTATAATAAAGGAAGCGAATAATGTGCCGCCGAATGCGGCAGACGGAGGAAACATGAAATATATAATTACAACCGAAGGCATGGGCTGTGAACATTGCATCAAGCGCGTTACCGCTGCAATGCAGACTTTGAATGCAGCAATCATTTACGTAAAACTTAACGATATTGCTGTTGATTTCAACGGAAACGAGAACGACCTTCGCAATGCGATTGAAGATCTCGGCTTTGATGTTATTTCAATAAAAGCACAGTGAACGGAGCGGCGGGTTACAAAATGAACTCTGCTTTTTCAAGCAATAACAGTGCTGACGGGAGCAACATGGGCTTGCCTTTTGCACGCAATGAAGGTTCGGACAGCGGGCGCGTTGTTATCGGCTTGTCCGGCGGAGTGGATTCATCGGTTGCGGCTTTGCTGCTTAAAAAGCAGGGGCTTGACGTTGTGGGCGTCTTCATGAAAAATTGGGAGGAACAGGACGAAAACGGCTGCTGCACTGCGGAACAGGATTACGGGGATGCAAAGCGTATTGCGGAACAGATAGGCATTCCGTTCTATTCCGTTAACTTTTCAAAAGAATACTATGACCGCGTTTTTTCATACTTCCTCTCGGAGTACAAACTCGGCCGAACACCCAATCCGGATATTCTCTGCAACACGGAAATAAAGTTCAAAGCGTTTTTGAATCTTGCAATGAATATGGATGCATCGCTCCTTGCAACCGGACATTACGCGCGGCTTGAAAAAAGTAATGGGGTAAAGCTGCTTCGTGCACATGATGCAGGCAAGGATCAGACTTATTTCCTTGCGGGCTTGACTTCGGAACAGCTGAAGCGCGCCTTGTTCCCTATCGGAGATATGGACAAAAAGGCGGTTCGTGCAATCGCACTGGAAAACGGTCTTGTAACCGCAAAGAAAAAGGACTCGACAGGAATCTGTTTCATAGGCGAACGGAATTTTAAGCAATTCCTGATGCAGTTTTTACCGGCACGGCGCGGCGACACTGTTGATCTCAGCGGTCGTGTGATAGGCAAACATGATGGTTTGATGTATTACACGCTCGGTCAGCGTCGCGGACTGGGTATAGGCGGAATGAATGAGGGCACCGGCGAGAGCTGGTTTGTTGTGGGAAAGGATTTAAAGCGCAACAGACTTGTTGTTCAGCAGGGAGAGCATGAGGAACTTTTTTCAACGGCATTAACAGCCGATAAACTCAGCTTTATTTCAGGCTGCGCTCCGGCAAAACAGTTCCGCTGCACTGCTAAATTCCGTTATCGTCAACCGGACAGAGGGGTCACGGTCACAATGCACGGCGATGGTGCAACCATTGACTTTGATTCGCCGGAACGTGCAGTAACACCGGGGCAGTGGGTCGTGCTTTATGACGGCGATGTATGCCTCGGGGGAGGCCCGATTGATGAAGTTGCGCCGCTTAAAGCATTGCCGAAGATTTTTACCGATTAGCAGTCAAACGGCTCATTGCACGGCATTAAAAAGACATCGGAGGTATTGAAATGAAGAATATCGAAAAATATATTGACCACACATTGCTTAAACCTGATGCAACGGAAGCTGCAATCGGAAAAGTATGCGCAGAAGCCATTGAACATGGCTTTAAAAGCGTTTGCGTAAATCCCGCACGGATTGCCTTTGCCGCAAAGCAGCTTGAAGGAACCGGTGTTCTGCCCTGTTGCGTTGTCGGTTTTCCGCTGGGTGCAACGTTTTCAAAAGTGAAAGCCTTTGAAGCTGAAACCGCGATTGCAAACGGCGCGAAGGAAGTCGATATGGTAATTAATATCGGTGCAGCCAAGGACGGGAATTGGGAACTTGTTGAAAGCGACATTGCCGCTGTTGTTGTCGCTGCAAAGGGAAAAGCCGCTGTCAAGGTTATTATTGAAACCTGCCTTTTGACTGATGACGAAAAAGAAAAGGCCTGCCGATGCGCAATGGCTGCCGGCGCGGACTTTGTGAAAACTTCAACAGGTTTTTCAACCGGAGGCACAACGGAGCATGATGTTGCCCTGATGCGCAGCGTGGTCGGAGATAAGCTTGGCGTCAAGGCTTCCGGAGGTGTGCGCACTCCCGAGGATGCGGAAAAGTTTATTGCCGCAGGCGCAACCCGACTCGGAACAAGCAACGGTGTTAAACTTTTGGGATGAAGGCACGGAGCGGATGCCGCGATTTATATGTCTGACTTTTGCAATAAATTGACGTATCGCTATCTTACAGAAGCTGAATTGCCGCAGGCAAAAAAACTTTGGGCAATATGCTTCCCCGAAGATGACGAGGAGTTCATTGATTACTACTTTGCCGAGCGTACTGCCGCCAATTGTGTTTTCGGCGCGTTTGATAATGCAAATTTAGTAAGTATGCTCTGCCGTGACAGCCGCATGATGTTTGCAAACGGAGAGCTTGTTCCCGTTTGTTTTGTTTCCGGAGTAAGCACGGATCCGGCTTATCGAAACCGCGGCATTGTTCGCACACTGATGAGCAAGCTTGATGCGGACTTGATTTGTGAGGGATTTGCGGCCGCACTGCTTCAGCCCTTTGATTTTGATTTCTACAAGAAACTGGGGTACGAAGTGTTCTCAAAACGCAGAACAGCCGTTATTAATGAAAAAGCAATCGAACAAGCTTATTCCGAACTTAAGCTGACAGGCAACGAGCAAAACAAAAGCATTTCATTTACCCGTCCTGATGCGGCGCTGATAAACACCGTTTACAATACGTATTTCGGACAGCGAAACGGCGTTTTGCAGCGCAGCATCGAACGGTGTGAAGCACTTGCACATGAATTCATGCTTTCGGGAGCATGCAGCCTTTGTGCGGGCAGAGCTTATGCGTTTTGGTATCCAAAAGAAGGAGAACTTACTTTACACGAATTCGCTTTCGAAAACGCGCGTGACGCCCTTCTTCTGCTTGAGAGAATAACTGCAAAACACTCCGAATTCCTTGTTGAGCTCCCGTGTGACCGCAGCATACCCGGAATTCCGTGCAGCGCAGAGGCTGAACCGCTCAGCATGATAAAGGTTCTCCGTGATGACTGCAATTGGCTGAGGAAGCTTCAACCGGAGCCTTTTGATGTTTGTGCGTACTGACCGGCAGCTTTTCTATAAGCACATCACTGTTCAGAAACGCAGTAAGGATGATTCTGCGTTCACAGTTTAATCGAGAGCGGATGAAAGAAACCGAACCCCGTCTTTTTTGACATGCGGAAGGTGTTAATTATCCGTTTTTTGCTTTTAAGAGAAATACTTTTTGCCACAGCAGTTTGCAATAAACGTTCGGCAGAGACATTAAAAAATGCCTCAAAACCCTGCTTACGGCAAACAAGCCTTCGGCTTTGGTTAAGAGGCAAAAGCCTTATCGAGTTATGCGAAATCGAACATCCGACCGATTAGTTTTGTTCTTTCATGTCCGCTGTGCTTTTTCTGCGGTTCAAAAGCATTGCAAGAGAACATGCAATGATAGATATCCCGCAAAAAGCAAAACACCAACCGATTCCGATTTTTGTCAATACCGAAGCGGCAAAGAATGAAACCACCTGAACGAGATTTACACCGATGTTCATCATGGAAAGTGATGCGGCGCGGTTGTCTTTCAGTTCAAGCTGATCAATGATTTTGTTTTCAAGTTCTCTGATAAAATATTCCGGAATGCTGAGCATTAACGGGATCAGGAGCATCGCCGAGATCACAAGAACAACGGGGGACAATGCTCCGAAAATCGTGAATGCAGCACCGCAGATAATGCCGGAAAGAACTGTCAGATGCAGCCTTGACAGCTTTGCACCGGGGCGAACGGCTCGATTGATAATCGGTTCGGCCAGCATTTGAATTGCGGAATATGCAATGATGATTGCTGAGAGCCATTCGACGGGAACATTGCTCTTGATAAGCTTGTCGGCGTAGAAAAAGTTTACCAAAAGCCATGCGATGCCGAACAGTGAGAGCATGCATGCGTACAGTAAAGCATGCTTGTTTTTAAAAATCACAGCAATGTTTTTTGTAAACGGCAAAGGCTTTTCTGTATCTGCCGCGGCATGTTCGCCGGTATTGCGTTTTTTTTGCGGTTCACGCTCTATAAAGAAGGAAAGCGTGAAGCAGATTGCACCCGAAATTACGGTTGCAGCCAACAAACCTTGTAATCCCAAACTGTCGTATATGAGAACATAGGACAGAGTGCTGATAATAAAGCCCGCAGTCGAAAAATTACCTGCACGAGTGCTTTTTGCAAGATAACCTTCTTCTCCGTGCAGCTCGTAAAGATATGCGCTGCTTGTTCCGGAAGCAAAACAAAAGGCCGCACCTTCAACAACAGCTTCAACAACAAAAAGAAGAAGTGAGCGCGACAGGAATGCAGCAAAAAGCAGCGCTCTTGCGATAAGGAGCAGAGCTTGATACAAAATCAACGAATTTTTATATCCGATTTTGTCGGTTATGTGTCCGAACGGAACTTCGCCCAATGCCGTTATGCATGACAGCAAAGCTTGAAGCAGGAAAAACTCAGATTCGCTTACTCCTGCCTGTGTTCTGACAAGAAGTGCGACGGGTGCAAAAAACACAAGGCCTCCAAACAGGCAGACCATATCATAGCAATCTGCGAATTTGTGCCGATGATTCATTTTTTTATTCATAATAAAGCCGAAAACTCTGTTTCGGACCGTCCTTTCTGTATATTTATTTGATTCGGTTACAAACAAATCAAATAAATATTAAGACGGCATTTTTGCACACTTCATCGAATACACGACCACAAGATATTTGAACGGGTTGAAGTATAATCCCGCTTGCGCTTGATGTCAAGCTTTTTTTGAAAAAGGAAAAACCGCATTGAAAACCATGCTGCATTGCAGCGCGTATATCGGTGAGACATAAGCAAATACTATGTGTGAGCATCCGCAGGCTGCTCAAAATTCGTGCGCAATAAAGAGCACAGAAAGGGAGTAAAAGCAAAATGGATACGTTGTCATTGATTTTGATTGTCATCGGCGCGCTGAACTGGGGACTTGTCGGTATTTTTCAATTCGACCTTGTTGCTGCAATATTCGGCGGCATGAGCGGCGTTGTTTCAAGAATCATTTACACGCTGGTCGGGCTTGCCGGAATCTGGGGCATAACCATGTTGTTCCGCAAGCGCAGCCGTCCCGCATTCATGCAGGATGACGGCGACGCGTAATATGCAGCCGTTAAAACAGTGAATGCATGACCGGTAATACTATCTCAAGTGAGAAAGGCGGAGAGTGTTCAGTATGAACCTCTCCGCTTTTTGTCATGCTGCGAATGATGATTCAGTTCCGATGCGGCAAGTTTCCCGCCGTTTCATCGAGCGGCAGTGCCGTGCCGGATATTTCCTTCAGATAGGGCAGGACAAGAATCACTGCAACGACAAGGGCAATAAAATCCGAAACCGGAATTGCAACCGCAATGCCGTCGACACCCCAAATCGAATTGAACAGAATCATAAGCGGAATGTCGATTATTCCCTTGCGCAGCAGGGAAAGAATAATTGGCGGAATCCTTTTTCCGGTTGCCTGAAACAAGGTTATCACAAAGAAATTGAGAGTTGTTGTCAGGCAAGTAAAACAGATAATCTTCAGGAAAACACATCCGTGATGAACGGTGGCAGCGTTATCAATGAAGCATTTTGTTATTGCATTTGCTCCGAAAAACAGCAGCGCGGTGCCCGCAGCCGAGACAACAAGACAGTCGATGAGCAACGCGCGCAGAGCAGATTTCATCCTTGTGCGATTCCCGGAAGAAAAGTTATATCCGATGAGCGGGAGTGCACCTTGGGACATGCCTTGACCCATTGCAAACGCAAGCATATCGATTTTTTTGGCAATGCCCATTCCCGCAACAGCCTCTGTGGAATATGCGGCAATGATTCGGTTGAGGGCTGTGTTCGAAACCGTTGCCATCATTGAAATCATAAAGCTCGGCAGGCCGACGGAAAGCACATCCGCCGGAATGCGCTGCGTTAAGGTATAGCATTTGGGTGAAAGGCGAATTGAGAGTCCATCGCCTTTTTTACAAATAAACAGAATAAAATAGATGGATACAGCCGTATTCGAAAGCATGGTTGCAATTGCCGCGCCTTGAATTTCCATGTCAAAAACAAAGATAAATAACGGGTCGAGCAAAATGTTCAGAATACCTCCGAAAGCAACCCCGAGGCTTGCCTGTTTCGAATAACCTTCCGAACGGATGAGGTGCGCAAGTGCGGGGTTCAGAACCGTGGGCACTGCACCGATGCATATTGTCCAAAAGATATAGTCAGAACAATAATTCCATGTTTTTGAATCAGCTCCGATTACGGGCAGCAAACAGGGACGAAGAAAGAGTATTGCAATTCCGTAGAGCATAGCAGCACCTGCCGCCGTCCAAATGCAGAATGAAGAGCATGATGCAGCTTTTTTTCTGTTTCCAATGCCGAGACTGCGTGAAATCAGGCTTGCGCCGCCGATGCCGAAAAGGTTTGCAAGCGCGGTCATGAATATAAACAGGGGCATGGATATCGTTGCTGCCGCAACCTGATTAGGATCGTTCATCTGGCCAATGAAAAATGTATCCGCCATGTTGTAAACTACGGTTATAATCTGACTTATAACTGTCGGAACGGCAAGCGAAATGACAGCTCTGTTGACAGGCATTGCTGTGAAAAGATACTCTTTTTCGGCAGACGATGCTGCCGCATTAACTGAAGATGAATCCATTTCGGTTATTAAAACCCTCCTCATCATTTAATCTTGCGCCGATAGAGAGATTCTGCCGAAGAATCCGCTTTTTGCGAAAATTCCGAGCCGCAGCTCAGATAAATCGAACGCTCAGCTGATTTACGGTATTTTTGCCGGTCGGACACGCAACATGATTTTATGCCGCCGGTTTACCGTTGTCAAGCAGAAAAAGGTATATTTACGCCGTAATATTATCCGCTCGGTTCAAAAAAGCAGAACCTGTATTGACTTCGGAATGGCGTGCGGGGGCTTTGCTTCGGGTCTTACTGCCGAATCCATGCAATTTATATCGAAACAAGGCGGATTGGGTCTGTACAAAAAGCTTTTTAAATGGTATAATTGCTTCATATGTCCGAAGGAAAATGATATGCGCATTTGTGCTGCATATCGGATTCCAAAAAACGAATTAAATTGAAAGGAATTCTTCTGTTCTCTGCGCTGTGAACGGAAGTGAAAATCAAATACAAATCCAATGAAGCGTTTTTTTTGTATCTTTCTTAGCTTTGCAATGATTATCTCAGCTGTTTTTGCTTTGCCGATGTTTTCGATTGCAGCATCAACAGATGAGCCGACGGCAACGGATGTACCGACAGCAACAATCGCACCGACACCGACGTCGGAACCCTCCGCAACAGATGAACCCGAGGCAACTCCGGTTCCTGTCACAGTAGAGGATGCTTTTGCGGATGTGTCAACGCCCTACATTGCGCTTATGGAAGCCGAAACAGGTGCCTTGTTGTATCAGCGGGATGCCTATTCGCGTGCTTTCCCTGCAAGCACAACAAAAGTTATGACCGCGATTGTTGCGCTTGAAAACATCAAAGACATGAACCGTGTTGTTACACTCGGCTGGCGTCCGGTTTCGGGCTTTGGCCCAACAAGCTCCTTAATGGGACTTAAAGCGAATGAAACCATTCCGCTTATGGATATTCTTTACGGCTTGATGATGCGTTCGGGCAATGATGCCGCAAAAGCGCTTGCAATGGAGACTTCATATGAGGTTTTCGGGCAGGATACCGAACCGTCTGAGTTGATTCCGAAATTCGTTGACCTTATGAATCAAAAGGCAGCGGAACTCGGCATGAATTCAACGCATTTTGTTACTGTTGACGGCCGCCATGATGATAATCATTACACAACGGCATATGACTTTGCGGTATTGATGCGTTATGCACTGCAAAACCCTGTTTTTGCAAAGGTAATTGCCACGGCCGAGTACGATGTTGCTCCCACGAACCAACATCCGCAGGGGATGCACTTTGAAAACTCCAACAGACTGATTTCAAACAAAACAGGCGATAATCAGAGCTTTCTTTATCAATACTGCATCGGGGGCAAAACAGGCGAGACCAACTATGCGGGTTATTGCCTTATCAGTGCATGCCGAAAGGATGATATTACACTGATTGCCGTTCAATTTGGTGACAGCAACAACAGCACAAGCAAATTTTATCGTTACGAAGTTGCAAAAAAACTTTATGATTGGGGATATGAGAATTATTGTGCAGTGCCCGTAACGGAATTCGGGCTGCAATCAGAGTTCGAAATTCAAACGGCCGGTTTTTCACCGTTTGACTCGGACTACGGCAAATTGAAAGCAACAGCTGATCTCAGCGGTTTAATGATTAAAGGCTCCAAACAGTACCTCGACGCAATAAAAAGCGATCCGTCCGGCGTTATTGTCAAAATAAACACCGATAAGGCTGTTGCTCCGATTAAAGCAGGCGATGTTGTGGGATCGGTTGAATACCTTTTTTACGCACAGAATCCAATAAAAGTTGATCTTGTTGCAATGCGTGATGTTGCAGCTTCATCGGAAACAACAATTGAACCGCATGTCACGGCGTTTATTTCATCAACACCTCCGCCGGGAAGCGGCAAAAACTGCAATCTCAGTTTTCAGCGCACGCCGGGCAGCGATCAATACAGTGTTTGGGTTTATTACGATCACACATTATACACAATGAATAGCATTGAGTGGCATTATCTGTACTGTGACAATGGGGTTTTTCGTGCTGCAGCAACTGCGGACACAACTTCACGCATCGATCTTTACCGTCGTTTTTACGACAGCAACGGTTCTGCTTATTATGTATTAACTGACTTTGTAACGGATGGTGCATCATATGTTGTTGTTTCGGACGGCATGGCCCTTTGTTCGGACAGCCGCGACGGAACGCGCTCGGCTGTTGCTGTTCAAATCGGTGCAAATGATACGATAACAGCCGGTGTTACAGACAAGATGGTCTGGCAGTTTAACAGTCAAAGCAACGGATATTACATAAGCAACGGTTCGAAATATCTGTCCCGTAAGGCAGGCAGCGGTGTCATTTTCTGGATTCTTGTGTTCGTCCTGCTGCTTGTGATAATAATTTTCATCCGCATTCTTGCACAGCGTATAGGCGGAGGACGTCGCGGCAGGCGCCGCAGAGCTTCGACGTTCCGGTCCACAGGCGGACGACGCAGAAGGCGCAGGGCGTGATGATAACTTAAGCAATCTGAATGATTTATTTCAGCAAAGGAATTCGGAAACCACATTGATTTTTCAAAAGCCGACCCGGGAAAATCCCGTGTCGGCTTTAATTGTTGAATAGAATAACGGCTTTTAAACGGTTTCGGGTATCGGCAAAGTTGAAAGCTCCGTCCACGCCGGGCGGAACCCGCTTGCGGCAGCATTTCTGACGGACGGAAGATTTGCCCATGAAGCGCAATAGAACGGTATCTTTCCGCATTTGAATATTTCGCCCGAAAGCCGGCTTGTTAATGCGGGGGCAAGTTTCAATCCGCGGTATTCGGGAAGAATATCAATACCTATTTGCCACATGTCTTCACAATCCATGGAACAGGCTGCTAAACCGATAAGCTTTGGCTCACCGGTTGTTTTATCGAAGGTATTCAAATCATACGCGGCCATGCCGAGAATATCAAGTTCTTTGCGTTCGCTGCAAAGAGCATGACTCCATTGGGGGAGATACAAAGAAGCAAAATCCGCTTGTCCGAGCCGACGCAATTCAAATTTGTCATCAACGGGCAAAAAAGCTTGCATTTTGGAAACATCGGGCAGGAAATACTCGCTCATGTATCCGACCTTTAATCCGGCAGAGGCAAGGATTTCGTTCAGTTCAAAAACGGCGGGGCTTGTAAGGCAACGATAGAACTTATGCCCGTCGAGGTATTGCCTGAGCTCATTATGCAGCACTTTTTCCGCACAAGCTACAACGTTTTTTCCGTATGAAACGAGCGAGCAGCGGAACGGCACGTCGAGGTATTTTCTTGCGGAAGTTGATGCGCAGGGCAGGGTTATAACGCTTTGCTGCTGCATAAAAGCATCGATAGCGCAATTGTACTCAATTGCAGATTGCTGCATGGCAATATGCAGAATGCTGTCGTTGGTAAACATGAGGTTCCTTTCCAAACTCGGGAATGCCGATTGGACATTCCCAATAGGTAGTATTTTGTAATTTCAGTTACCTGTTATTCAGCGGCACCTTGACCATTCGATAGCGGTTGTTTTCTTTTATGAGTCCGCATTCGAAAGCGGCTATCAGCATTTCCAACTGTCGAATCTGTTCGCGAAGTTCAACACCTTTGTCACAGTCGCTGACACGCATTTGACCCTTTGTTGCAAGGATGTTTTCAACCTCGGTGGTTGAGTGGATATCCATGTTTTCACGAATGGCTTTTTCAAAGCTTACAAAGGGTTCATGCGCAACGATATACAGCCCGCGTGAATCATAAACGAGGGTGTAGCCGGCGATGCCTGTGGTTTTTTGATAGTACTTTGAGAAGCCGCCGTCAATGACGATAAGGCTTCCGCCCGCTTTAATCGGATTCTCGCCGTTGATTTTTTCAACCGGAATATGTCCGTTGACAATTACGGCACGATCCGTATCCGTGATGCCGAACTCGTTAAGAATTCGAATTGCAAGATCCTTAGTGTCCTGATATTTGTAGTAAGCATTGCGCTTTTCTTTGTGGGACTTACTGTCGTCGATCTCAACACGTTCGAAAGTTGTCATTTTGTTTTTGCCGAACAGCGGGGAATCGGGTCCGCACCAGAGATACCACATCAGATCAAGCTCATGGGTTTTCCGCATTGAAGGTTCGGCAAAGTAAAGCCGCTTTACCTCAGCATCAATATAATCGAACATCTGCTTGCCGCTGCGGGGAACGCCGTCGCCGAAATCGACAGCTTTAAAACTGCCGTCCTCATTAAGCGGAACAAGTGCGTGGAACATCAGGTTGTTGTTCTCAATGCGATAGAGTTCGCCTTTGTCGATAAAGAATTTGATGTGTTTTTGCAGGGTCGGACTGTTGAGGAAAGAATCGCGCAGCTCGTTGATTATGGTTTCCTCTTCATCGGCCAGGGTATACGGATCATCCGGGTTGATTGTCGGGAAATCTGCATCCTTGATGGGATAGGTGATGCCGTCAATCGTGACTGTGCTGTTCACTCTGTCGATCGTGTCCAAAAACAGGCGATGGTCAAGCTTATAGTTCGGGTTTCGCATTATGAGCTGCCCCTCGAGTTTATGCATGATAACGAAAATCGCCTTATGCAGCTTTGCGCGGATATTGACTTCGGGATTATCGTAGTATGCTTCCGATGAAGTCTTGCGCGGACGAAAATGCAGCGCGCTCTTATATGTGCTTTGTGCAAACATCAGCAGGTGACGCAGATTGATTCCGTAGACGTTCTCGATAAGGTCCAGATTGCCATGGCGGAAACTGTTCGTCAACACGCCGGCAATACATGTTTTTTCGCCGAGCGCTGCGCCCATCCAAAGGATATCATGGTTACCCCACTGAATATCAACGGACGGATGCTTTAAAAGCAGATCGAGGATACGATGAGGCTCTGTTCCGCGGTCGTAAATATCTCCCACAATATGAAGCTTGTCGACAGCAAGCTTTTTGATGGCATCAGTAAGAGCAACAATTACGCGCTCAGCGTAATCGTGGCGGATGATGGAGTCAAAAATCTCGTCGTAGTAGCCGTCAAGATCGTGGAAATTTACGCGGGCAGTGAGGAGTTCTTCGATGATATAAGAAAATCGGGGGTCAAGCGTTTTACGCAGCCTCGAACGGGTGTACTTGCTGCTGATTTTGCGCCCGAGAACGATGAGGTTGCGCAGCGTTGCTTTGTACCATGCGTCGGTATCCTCAACGTTTTCCAGTTCGAGCTTAATTTTTTGCTTTGGATAGTATACGATTGTTGCAAGAGTTTCACGCTCGTCAAAGCTGAGCCTGTCAACAAAAAGTCGTTCAATTTCACGACGAATAACGCCCGATGCATTGTTCAAAATATGTTCGAATGCATCACCCTGACCATGAAGATCGCTCATGAAATGCTCCGTCGGTTTCGGCAGCGCAAGAATTGAGCTCAGGTTAACGATCTCGGTCATTGCGTATTCGACTGTCGGGAAAGTTTTTGCAAGTTGGGTAAGGAAAAGATAGTTTTCATTGAGTTCTTTTTCGGTGAATGCCGTGTTCATGAATACCTCCGATATTAAATATTCCTCATCAACGTTATGCACACAAAAAACAGACAGAAGCTGTCTGTGTGCTTCTTTAAGCAAGTATAACATCTTCTTTGATTTTAATCAACCCCCGAACATTCATTTCACGCCGAGGAGGGATTGTTTTTTGCCTGTCGGTGTTGCAGTTGCGGAACAACTGCCGGAACTTAAAAAACCCGTCTGCCCCATGCCAAATGGGTATTGAACCAATTGCCTGCATTGGAAATCACAACTGAACCCGCTGTTGCGGAAGCATGGAGAAAACTGTTGTTTCCGAGATAAACGCCTACATGCGAAATTCGGGAATAAGCATCATCGTAAAAGAAAACGAGATCTCCGCGAATAAGGTTTTCTTTGCCGTCGATTCGCTGCCATCCGGCATAGTTTGAATAACCGGCGGCGTTAAGTCTGCCTATGTTCAGTCCTGCCTGACGCAGACAGTAGTAAACAAGCCCGGAACAGTCAAACGAATCAGGACCTGAGCTGCCGAACACATACGGCTTGCCAAGTTGCGAATACAACGCATCTATGAATTGTTCAAGCCCTTGTGACGGTGCGGGCGCTGTTGTCGGGGTCGGTGCAGGCGACTGTGTCGGACTTGGTGTCGGCGTCGGCTTTGGCGTCGGTGTGGGTCTCGGTGACGGTGTCGGGGCTGCTGTCGGTGCGGCGGACGCAGTTGCAATTGCAGTTGGTTTCGGCGACGGCGTTGATGTCGGCGCGGGCGGCAGTGTGGGTGTCGGAGAAGCAGCAGGCATTGGCAATGATGACGTCACCGGGGAGGGAGCGGGGGAAACGGTATAATACGGTTCACCGGTCTCGAAAGGAAGATTGCCGTCATCCACAGCATAAGCGGAAAAAATCAGATTAAAAGCTTCGGTGTCCACAACGCTGCTTTCGGGCAGGTTATTGCTCAGCCGGAATTGCTCAACAGCAGTCCGCGTTGCCATTCCGAAATAACCGTTGATTTTTTCGGAATAGTATCCGAGCTGCATCAGACGTTCCTGAAGCATGCGAACATCGTTTCCAACGTTGCCGTATTCAATAACATATTCGACAGGTGCATCCGAATACAGCAGACGGAGAAGAGTCTCATCAACCTCACCACTTTGTGCCAAATGATTCGCACGCTGGAAAAGTTTAACGGCTTGTTCGAGCGGTTTGTTAAAAACATCCGAAGGTTCATCGGAAGGCAGATACCCAAGCAGCATAAGTCTTTGCTGCATATCGTTTACATGTTTGTCACAATCTCCGAGTTTGTATACCTTGCCCGGAACTATTTCATATTTGCTTTGACACACCGAACCCGCATTGTTTGGTGCAGGCGTTGCAGGCATCGTATCGAAAAACGAAAGGTCATTGTCGGGACTTGCAGCCGCGTTCGGCAAAGCCGAAACATCAAGATTCCGATAATTTGTGCTTATAAAAATAAATGAAAACAGTATTAAAAACAGAACAAGCAGTGCGGGAAGGCGCACCGACCGAAGGCAGCTGCCGACAGCCGCGGAAGCTTTTTTCTGCAAAGAATGATTTGAGCCCCTGTTTTTTTTCATTTCACGGATTCACCCCGAATCTTTTGTTTGACTGTTTCTATTATACAACAAAACAAGACTTTTTTCCATGAGAAATCCGAGCCTGCGCAAAGGAAGCTGAATAATGCTCTTTCCGTTAAAGCCGGAATTAACGGTCACATAAATCTTTAAAGCATTTATCTTTGAAATATATACGTACTTTGACTGTAATGCGTTCGATATTCAAATAAATATATCGCAAATTCGGTTGTAAAGGCGCGAAAACGGCTGTATAATTATAATTGCCGCAGAATGCGACGTAAAAACATGACACGGAGACACGAAAGCATGAGTACTAACTTTGACAGGCTTACAGTAAACACAATCCGCACTCTCGTTGCAGATGCTGTTCAAAAAGCGAACAGCGGACATCCGGGACTTGCTATCGGTGCAGCACCGATGGCTCTTTCCGTTTTCAAGCAAATGCGGCACAACCCCGCAAATCCTTCATGGCGCGGCCGTGACAGATTTGTTTTGAGTGCAGGTCATGCATCCATGCTTGAGTATTCGCTTCTTCACCTTTTCGGCTATGATGTATCAATTGACGACATCAAGAATTTCCGTCAGCTCGGCAGCAAAACGGCAGGGCATCCCGAGTACGGCAACATTGCGGGAATCGAAGCCACAACCGGCCCGCTCGGACAGGGATTTGCAATGGCTGTCGGCATGGCGATGGCAGAGAAGCATCTCGCTTCGGTATTCAACCGCGATGAATTCCGTGTATATGACAATAACACATACGTGCTCATGGGTGACGGCTGCATGATGGAAGGCGTTGCTTCGGAAGCAGCATCTCTTGCGGGGACGCTGGAGCTTGGCAAGCTGATTGCGCTTTATGACAGCAACAGGATAACTATTGAAGGCAGCACGGACATTACTTTCTGCGAAGACGTCCGTAAACGTTTTGAGAGCTACGGTTGGCAGGTAATCAGCGTTGATGACGGTGAAAACATGACGCTTATCGCCGATGCTCTTGAAAGCGCAAAGAATGAAAACAAAAAGCCCTCGCTCATCATTGCCAGGACGAACATTGCGCAGGGCACACCCAAGCAGGGAAGTGCCTCTTCTCACGGTTCACCTTTGGGCGAAGAGAATATTTCCGAATGGAAAAAATCCATCGGTTGGGATTATGAACCTTTCACTGTGCCTGCCGAGGTTTATGACTATCTTGCCGACTTTGCGGCAAATAATCGCGAGCGTGAAAATGCCTACAATTCGATGATTGCAGAATATGAGCGTCGTTACCCGGAACTCTATGCCGAGCTGCTCCGCTGGAACTCCGCAGAATTGCCGGAAGAACTTTATAACGATGATAGCATTTTCGAGTTCGAAAACAAAAAAACAGCGACACGGTCCTGCTCCGGTACTGTGCTCAACAGACTTGTGAAGTATTTCCCGTCCATGTTCGGCGGCAGTGCGGATCTTGCACCGTCCAACAACACGGAACTGAAAGGATTCGAGTTTTTCGGCAGAGAAACACCGCAGGGAAAGAATATCCACTTTGGTGTTCGTGAATTTGCTATGGCAGCAATCTGCAACGGCATTTCGCTTTACGGCGGTTTGTTGCCGTTCTGCGCAACCTTCCTTGTTTTTTCCGATTACCTCAAGCCCGCAGTGCGTCTTTCCGCACTGATGAAGCAGCGTGTGCTTTACATCATGACACATGACAGCATCGGCGTCGGAGAAGACGGTCCCACACATCAGCCGATAGAACAGCTGGATATGTTCCGCGCAGAACCGAACACATATGTTTTCCGTCCTGCGGACGGCAGAGAGACAGCGGCAGCATACCTCAGTGCGCTTAGGTTGGCGGCTCCCTCTGTTATTGCGCTTTCCCGCCAGAATTTGCCGCAACTCGATGGTTCCGGCAAATCGGCAATGAAGGGCGGATATGTAATCGGTCACGAATATGCAGAAAAGAATCTTGATGCAATTCTGATTGCTTCCGGCAGCGAAGTTGATACTGCGCTTGAAGCAAAAAAACTGCTTGAAGCAGAAGGGAAGAATGTACGTGTTGTTTCGATGCCCTGCATGGAGCTGTTTTTTGAACAGGATGAAGCCTATCGTGAAACAGTACTCCCCAAAGCAGTACGTTCAAGAGTTGCGGTTGAAGCACTCGGCGGCATGAGCATGTACAAGCTTGTCGGTTTGGATGGAGAAATTGTTTCAATGGAAGGCTTTGGAGCTTCTGCTCCCGGCGATGTTCTGTTCAAGCATTTCGGATTTACGGCTGCCAATGTTGCAGCTAAAGTTGAATCGGTTATTGCTGCAAACAAATGCTGAGAATTGATTTACGGGTGCAAATGATTTCAGCAAATTGACTCGCTGCTCGCCCGTACGGACGACATACGATGTTCGCACGGCAATATTGTCGTGCATATGGGCGACACCATCGTAATTGCATACAGAACTCGTTCGTCAACCGGCGGACGAGTTTTTGTTCCGATCGAATTGCTGAATGACGCTGTTGTCCGTACGGGCGACTTTGCCGGCATTTTCAGCAGTGTTCGTTGAATACGGCGGACAGTTATTGTGAAAGGAGTTTAAATTGAAAGAAAAATCATCATTCATTAAACGTTTTGTGGGCAACAAAGCATTCTATGCCGCAGTTCTTGCGATTGCCCTGCCGGTAATGGCGCAGAACGGAATCACCCAATTTGTAGGCGTGCTGGACAACTTAATGGTCGGAAGAATAGGCACGGAGCAAATGAGCGGTGTTGCGATTGCTAACCAATTGATATTCGTTTTTAATCTCTGCATATTCGGAGGTCTGTCCGGGGCAGGTATTTTCGGCGCGCAGTTCGCGGGGAAAAGAGATAATGACGGTATTCGTTATGTCTTTCGCTTCAAGCTCATTGTCTGCATCATCGTTTGCTGTTTGTCCGTTGCTCTGCTGAGCTTCTTGGATGCACCGCTGATAAATCTGTTTTTACACGAGGGCAGCGAGGAAGGCGATCTGGCTCTGACGCTCGCAAGCGGAAGAACATATATCAGAGTTATGCTTTTCGGCCTCGTTCCGTATGCCCTTTCGCAATGTTATGCGTCAAGTTTGCGTGAAACAGGCGAAACCGTAGTTCCCATGATTGGCAGCGGTGCGGCTGTGCTTGTAAACCTTGTGTTTAACTGGCTTCTGATTTTCGGAAAGCTGGGCTTCCCGAAGCTTGGTGTTGAGGGTGCGGCAATTGCAACCGTGCTTTCGCGCTTTGTCGAGCTTGCAATTATGATGCTTTGGGCGCATACACACACTGCCCGATTCCCGTTTTTCAAGGGTGTGTATCGGTCTTTGTATTTGCCGAAACGACTTGCAAAAGACATAGTTTTTAAAGGGACGCCCCTGCTTGCAAACGAGGCTTTGTGGTCGGCAGGTGTTTCGGTAATGAACCAGCGGTATTCCGTTCGCGGACTTGCGGCGGTTGCAGCAGTCAACATAACTTCAACGGTTTCAAACCTGTTTAATGTAGTATTTATGTCAATCGGCAGCTCCATCGGAATCATCGTCGGCAACCTGCTTGGAGCGAATAAGCTGGAAGAAGCCAAGGATACGGATCGGAAGATTATTGCGCTGAGTGTTGTGAGCTGTTTTGTTTTCGGCGGATTGCTCGCACTGGCATCGCGTTTTATACCCGAACTCTATAACACAACACATGAAGTAAAGCAGCTTTCAACGTCATTCCTTCTCGTATCAGCCTGCATCATGCCGTTCAGCGCATTCACGCACGCATGTTATTTCACTCTGCGCTCAGGCGGACAAACAAAGATTACACTGTTGTTTGACAGCTGCTATATGTGGTGCATAAGCATACCGGTGGCTTACGTTCTCAGCCGTTTCACGGATTTGCCCGTGCTTGCTCTTTTTGCAATCTGCAACGGATTGGAATTGATAAAATGTGTATTCGGCTATATTCTGCTGAAAAGCGGGAAATGGGTCACCAATATCGTTCAGGACGAGTTGAAACAGGAAGCTGAAAAATAATCTAAAAAAAACGCATATTCCCTTGCGTCCCGGCGAAAAAAATGATAGAATTTATTCGGTACATTTGCATGCGCTTCATGTGCAAAAAAAAGAGCAAGGGAAACGAACTTAAATGCTTATTTGTTCAACAAATGCAGGCTCATCGGAAAATCGCAGCCTGCTGAAAGAGCTGTATGATAAATACGGCAGAACTGTGCTTGGGATTTGCTACGATATTTTGCGCAGCAGACATGATTCCGAGCTTGCAGTACAGGAAACTTTCCGCTTCATATACCGCACGGCGGATTCCTTGTGCCGCATTGATTCCGACGAAGTTTTACGGAGCTATATTGCCGTTTGCGCAAAGCATTGCGCAGCCAACATCGCAGAAAGATACAATGACGGCAGCACAGCACACATCGACGGTATGAATGCAGTGAACGATCTTGGAGTTTTGAGTGCATCGGAACTTGACTTTGATGAGTTTTCGGTCGACAGGGCAGCGGCTGCGGTATCAAAACTCGATGATTCACAACGTGAGATCCTTTTTTTGAGGTATTGCTGTGAATTGCCTGTTCAGGATACAGCCGAATTGTTCCGGGTGACTCAACCCGAGATGTCGGCAAAAATCCGTTATGCACTTGCCGCACTCAGATATGCAATCAACAATGACGGAGGTTCCGACAAATGAAAGAACAAGACAAAACATTGAAACAGGCTTTGCAAAAAGCTGCAAACGAAGGTGCAATAGCCGAAGATCCTTCGGTTGAGATAACACCTTCCGCCGAGTTGGACAAAAAAATGAACGCATTTTTCGATTCCGTCGAGAGCCGAAATGCCGAATCGACCGAACAGCAGTATACATCCGACAAATCCGGAACTGTCGGAAATAACTACAGTGACGTGCTTTTGGATGCATTCGAAAGCGACATCGCGGATTATGATCGCGACTATGATGATCCCGACACCGTTGAATCCAAAAATCATGGTGATTCAAACGCAGTCGGTTTCGGCGGAAAAATCCGCAGCCTATTCGTTCCGTTTTCGCGTCGAACTGTCGGCGTGATTCTGTTTGCAATAGCAGGTGTTCTGCTTGTTGTAAGTCTTGTTTCAATGGCCAAAACAGCTGCTGTAAATAAAAAACATGATTCGAACCCGACACCGAGCGAGCAGCCGACCTTGAGCGGTACCGCTATTCCGGAAGGCGGCACGCCGACTCCGCGGATCGACGGAAAAGACACGGATTCAACGGCTCAGCCCGGGATAACAAAAAATCCTAACGGCACACCGGGCCCCGGAGATTTCCGCACGTCCGCACCTGTTTCCGGTGCGCCTACTTCGGCACCGGTTACCGATGCACCCAAAACGCAGATACCCGCACCGGCCACAACAACGCCCGGCGGAGGCGGCAGACCGACAAATCCGCCCGCAACACCGACAACGGCACCTTCAACAGATGAACCGATCGTTCGCCCCACACCCGGAGACGAACCGACGGAACCCATAACGGATTCGCCGACCGATGAACCTGTTGTGACGGATGTGCCGACCGATGAACCCGAACCTCCGACGGAAGAACCCGCACCCGAACCGACGGAAGCTCCCACCGAACCTCCCGTGACGCCGGAAGAGCCGGGGGAATGAAATGAAAACCGACCTCGAACAACCGATTGTTATCTGTTTGACCTTTGATTGAAGGTTAATTCGCAACAGCCATTAATAGAATTTCGGAAACGATCGTAAACAACAAAAGACTGCAAAACCATGTGATGAGTTTTGCAGTCTTTTGTTCGCTTATTCACCGTGATTAGTATTAACACGGTTCAAACTTTCGATGATTAACAGTTAATTGGAAGCTTTCGTGTCGCAGTACATGCAGCGATACTCGCCTTTTTCCGCATCCGTAAGCACAAAAACGTGATGAATTTCCTGTTCGGTGGTGGTAATGCAGCGCGGGTTTTTGCATTTAAGAATGTCAACGATTTTTTCGGGCAGTTCAACATTGCGTTTTTCAAGAACTCTTCCGTCACGGATTACATTTATCGTTGCCGTGGGACAAACGAAGCTCAGAACACCGAGATCGAGATCCTTGTCGGATGCAATTTTGATAATGTCTTTTGTTCCCGTGCGCGTGCTTGCAGCATTGCGTATAATCGCGACCTGACAATCAAGCTTGTCCAGATTCAACATGTTGTAAACCTGCATAGCCTTGCCTGCGGTGATATGGTCGATAACGATACCGTTTCTGATTGCGTCAATATTCATTGTTTGCTCCTTTCAAAATTCATTTTTCATTGTTCAGACTTCGACGGCGATGTCAAGCAGTTTCATGATGAGTGCCATACGGATAAATTTGCCGTAGCGTGCCTGACGGAAATAACACGCGCGCGGGTCGTCATCAACCGCGACGGAAATCTCGTTGACACGGGGCAGGGGATGCAAAACTATAAGGTCCTGCTTCGCAAGAGCCATTTTTTCCGGCGTAAGAATGTAGCAATCCTTAAGTCGCAGGTAGTCCTCCTCATTGAAGAATCGTTCACGTTGGACTCTCGTCATATAAAGAACATCAAGCTTGTCCATAACACCGTCAAGAGTTGTGGTTTGCTCATACGGAATACCTTTGTTCTTGATATATGCATTTTTTACGTAGCTTGGAACTTTCAACTCTTCCGGAGAAATCAAGACGAACTTGATTCCCTCATAGCGGCTCATTGCAGCAATCAGTGAATGCACCGTACGTCCAAACTTCAAATCACCGCATACACCTATTGTGAGATTATCAAAATGACCCTTTTCACGCTTAATTGTCAAAAGGTCGGTGAGAGTCTGCGTCGGATGGTTGTGCCCGCCGTCACCCGCATTTATAATCGGAACGGTGGCTTTCGCTGCCGCAACAAGAGGTGCGCCTTCTTTCGGGTGACGCATTGCAATTATATCGGAATAACCGCTCACAACCGCAACGGTGTCGCCGACACTTTCGCCCTTTGCAGCGGAACTTGAGCTTGCTTCGGAGAAACCGAGAACTCTTCCGCCGAGTTCAAGCATTGCAGCTTCAAAGGAAAGACGGGTGCGCGTGCTGGGTTCAAAGAACAGAGTCGCAAGAGTCTTGTACTTGCATGCTTCGCGATAAAGCTCAGGGTGTTCAATGATGTTGTTTGCAACTGCAATCATTTCATCAATTTCCGCAGTGGAAAGATCGAGAATGTTGATAAGGTTTTTCATATTAGTTATTTCCTCCGTTTATCCATGAAATATCTGACGGGTTGTTGCGAAAAGCAATAAGCCTTGCAATGTCCCCGGGTTTAATGATGTTTTTTTCTGCCGCAACATGAACGACAGTATCAAAATCGGTAAGACTGATGTTTTTAACTTTTGCATCTGCAAGCCTGTCAATTGATTTTTGCATTCCGTATGTAAAAATACTGACAATGCCGAGCACCTCCGCCCCCGCTTCGCGCAAAGCTTCAACAACATCAATAACGCTGCCGCCTGTTGAAATCAGATCTTCAACCACAACAACCTTTTGTCCTGCTTCAAGCTTGCCCTCAATTTGATTACCCCTGCCGTGATCCTTGGCGGAACTGCGAACGTAGCCCATGGGCAATCCCAGAATATGCCCCGTTATTGCAGCGTGTGCAATTCCGGCCGTGCTTGTTCCCATGAGAACCTCTGCCTCGGGATAGTCGGTGCGTATTATTTCTGCAAGAGAGTTTTCAATGTTGTTTCGAACATCGGGTGCTGTTAAAGTCAATCTGTTATCGCAATAAATCGGGCTTTTAATTCCGCTTGCCCATGTGAACGGCTTGTCCGGACTCAGAAAAACTGCTCCGATCGAAAGCAGCTCGTCCGCAACAACAGCTGCCCTGTTTGTGCAATCCGTTTTATTATCCATGTGAATAAACTGTCCTTTCCTGTCAGTGTATATTGGGTTTAAGAGTAATACCTGCCGAACTTATAAAGCATCAGTTCAGCCGACAAAATCGTTCAGGCAGCGTTCATATGCAGCAACCGGATCCGCTGCGGCTGTAATCGGCCGACCTACAACAATGTAATCCGATCCGAGTGCTTTGGCATCCGCGGGGGTTGCAACACGCTTTTGATCTCCGACCGCGCCATCCGCAAAGCGCACTCCGGGAGTTACTGTCAGAAAACCATTTCCGCAAACAGCGTGAATTTTTCCTGATTCAAGCGGAGAACAAACAACCCCGTCCAACCCCGCAATTTCAGCATTTTTTGCATAACATGCCACAACCTCATCCATAGGTTTATCAATAAGCAATTCTTTTTTTAAACTGTTCGAGTCGGTTGAAGTAAGCTGAGTTACCGCAATCAAAAGCGGGCGTGTTCCGTCTTCGCGTGTCAAACCTTCTTTTGCCGCCTGCATCATTGCAATCGTGCCGCCTGCATGAACATTGCACATGTCAATATCAAGGGCGGACAGAACACGCATTGTTTTTTTGACGGTGTTTGGAATATCGTGAAGTTTAAGATCAAGGAAAATCTTGTGTCCACGCCGTTTAAGCTCGCGAACGATATCCGCGCCTTCGGCATAAAAGAGTTCCATACCGATTTTAATAAAAGGCTTTCTGTCCGTAAATGAGGAAAGGAAATCCAGCACTTCCGTTTTTTCTGCAAAATCGCAGGCGATGATTACGTCTTTACCCATTATGTGCTCCTCCGATGATATCTTCAAGTTTATTTATTCCGTATTTTTTCATTGTTGACGGCAACTCACGAATTATATCGCGGCATATATAAGGTTCGATAAGGTTGGCTGCACCGATTTGAACTGCGGCGGCACCTGCAAGCATCATTTCAAGCGCATCATCTGCGCTTGATACCCCGCCTATACCCATTATCGGGATTTTCACCGCTTCATAAACATCATAAACCGTTTTCAATGCAACTGGAAAAATAGCACTGCCCGAAAACCCGCCTTTTTTGTTTGCAATTACAGGTGTTCGCCTGTGCAAATCGATTCGCATCCCCATGAGTGTGTTGATAAGGCTGAGTCCGTCCGCACCGGCATCCTCGCAGGCTTTTGCAATGGACACAATATCCGTAACATTCGGACTGAGCTTAATAAATATCGGCTTTTGCACAACCGATTTGACGGCTCTTGTAACCTCGGCAGCAGCGTCGCATGTTGTTCCGAAGCTCATTCCGCCGTTGTGAACATTCGGGCAGCTGATATTGACTTCGATAATGCCGACTTGCTCACATTCGTTGAAACGTGCCGCGACCTCCGTATACTCATGGATTGAAAATCCGCTGACATTTGCTATCACCTGTTTCGAAAAGCATCTTTTGAGCCGCGGAAGCTCGTTGTTTATTACTGCGTCAACTCCGGGATTTTGCAAGCCTATGGAGTTGATTATACCCGCCGGACATTCTGCAATTCGTGGAGTGGGGTTGCCGAAACGCGGTTCAAGTGTTGTCCCTTTAAATGAAAACGTGCCGAGACAATTGATGTCGTAAAGCTCCGCAAACTCGTAACCGTAGCCGAATGTTCCGCTTGCGGGAATGACAGGGTTGTCAAGCAGCCAATTTCCGAGACGAACTTTGAGCGCATCACCGCTCGGAAGCTCATTCGTTACAAGGGATTTGTTAAAACTTATATTCATTCCATCCTGCATTTTGCTGCTCATCACCATATTACCTCCTCGGAGACCAAAACGGGGCCGTCTTTGCAGATTCTCTTCGAACCGTATTTTGTTTTGCAGCTGCAACCCATACATGCACCGAAGCCGCAGCCCATGCGCTCCTCAAAACTCAATTGTCCACTTGTTTCCGCAATATCAAACACTGCCTTCAGCATCGGCTCCGGCCCGCACGCACAGTAATCAGTGTAAGCAGTGATGCCGTCATTGCTTTCGGCATTAAAACAGCGCATTGCATCGGTAACAAACCCTTTCACTCCGCAGCTTCCGTCCGCTGTTGCAATAATGATCCTTGCTCCGATTTTTTTAAATTCATCTTCAAAGAAGCATTCGTCAAATGTGTTGAAACCCGCTATAACCATCGGTATTTTTCCTTCCGAAATCAGCTGCTTAGCAAGCAGGAACATTGGAGGGACACCTGCACCGCCGCCTATAAGGAGCGGGTGCTCACCGCAGAGTGAAGTATCATAACCGTTTCCGAGACCGGCCAAAACATCCAGCTGTTCATTCATCGGCAGACGGCTCATGAACTCCGTGCCTTTGCCGACAACTTTGTAAACAATCGTCAGCGTGTTTTCATTCCGGTCAATATCGCAGACGGAAATCGGACGCCGCAGGAAAAAGCCTTTAAGCTTTATGTTCACAAATTGTCCGGGTCGATTTATTGACGATACATCACCCGAAAGCACCATTTTATACGTATTACGTGCTATGCACTCGTTTGAAACAATCTGAAACAGTGATTGAATCATGTTCAAGTTCCTTTCCTATATTCAGTGTTCATTAATCGTATTGTCGCCGATTAATCAGGCCGTCGCGCAAAAGCAAATTACTCCTCAATTAACCTTATCTTCCTTAACTGTTTTCCCATTGCGGGTTGTTTTTATACATTTGCCGAAAACCTGCATGCCGACAAAGGGGGATGCTTTCCCGAGAGACAGAAATTCGGCGGAATCAACGATATAGGGGGTGGAGATTTCAAATTCGGCAGTTCTGTTTCCAATATCTATGCCGAATCTGCGGGCGGGTGCGGTGCTCATCAGTTCAACAAGTTTATTCAGTGACAGTATTCCGCTGCGCACGAGCCGAGTGTACAACACCGGAAAGGCGGTTTCAAGTCCCACAATTCCATTCAGACTGCTGCGCAGTCCGCCTGACTTTTCTTTTTCCGAATGCGGCGCATGATCGGTTGCGATCATGTCAATCGTGCCGTCAAGTATGCCTTCAATGAGTGCATCTCTGTCCGCTTCGGAACGAATCGGAGGGTTCATTTTGAAGCTTCCGCTGTCAACAAGATCTTCATCACACAGAACAAGGTAATGCGGTGCAGTTTCACATGTTATGTCGAGGCCTTCAGATTTTGCCTTACGGATAAGATTAACGGACTCCTTTGTCGAAACATGGCAAACATGGTATGGACATCCGCTCTTACGGACAAGCTCAATATCGCGTGCAATAGGGCGCCATTCGCTTTCACTGCATATTCCGGGCAGGGAATGCCTGTCGGCGTAGTTCCCGTCATGAATGCATCCACCGTGAACAAGACTTTTGTCTTCGCAGTGAGCAGCAATAATCTTGTGAAGTTTTTTTGCCTTTTTCATTGCTGCAAGCATAATTTCTTCATTCTGAACGCCTTTTCCGTCATCCGAAAACGCAACGACATACGGGGCAAGTGCGTCCATATCGGAAAGTTCCCGACCGTTTTCACCGATTGTTATTGCACCGTACGGATAAACGGGAATGCAGGCATCACGACGAATGATTTCAAGTTGCCTTTCAAGGTGTTCGATGCTGTCAGGCACCGGATCAAGGTTCGGCATGGTGCAAATCGCAGCATACCCTCCGTTTGCGGCGGCAAGCGTTCCCGTCTTGATAGTTTCTTTATATGAAAAACCCGGTTCGCGAAGATGAACATGAACATCAACGAATCCGGGAACAAGAACAATATCCGAAGAAATATTGGTAATTTTTTCTGAATAAATATCGGAAGGGGAAAATGAATTCGAATATGTATCCGATTTCAAATCGGAAAGGCAGCAACGGTCAATTCTGTTGTTTGGATATTCGGCGTTTTTTCGCACAGTTTTGTTTTCAGACAGCATTTGGTGTGCCTCCTTCGGTTTCTGCAAGAATAAATCCTGCCGCATGCGGCAGGACAGCACAATTAAAACCCACGAATTCACGCTGAAAACGCAGAGAATATTGAGTTGCAAATCTTGCCGACATCAAGGTGTCAACGCGACCTCACGGGATCGCCTTAAAGATTGGAGTTATTTTATCAGGCTCGCAGGCGACTGTCAAGGCATTCAACAAAGTATATTGCTATCATTTGAAAACTGAACCAACATTATTCTGACAAATTCTTGCTTGACATTTGCCAACTTTAAAGCTACAATAACAATCGAAAATCCGTGTATAATATAACGGATAATATCATGATGCGGAGAAAACAAATGAGAAACAAATCCATAACACGTTTTGCAGCTTTTTTTGTTGCAGCAACCATGCTTTTCGCTTGTTTGCAAGTCATTGCACAGCCTGCCGCAAACGACAGCGGGCACACTTACGTGCTTGTTGACCAACCCACCGACGGCGGGGTTTACCTTATGATAAGCCGACAGTCCGGCAGCAATTTTGCTGTTTCCGGAACAGCGATGCCCGACGGGGAAGGCTTGGTGCCTGTTGAAGTCGGAGTTGCAGGTGACTATGTTGTAAGCGGAGTGAACGATTCCGTGCTTTGGCAGTTTAACGGCAGTTCCGAATCGGGCTTCACCGTTCGCAATACTGAGTCGGGCGAATACCTTGCAAAGCTTTCGAACACGCTTAAAACAAGCGCAGCAACTCAGCATCGCTGGGAGCACATAATTCATACCAACGATGACAGCAGCATCGGCGATGAACCTGTCATGCACAATGTGACCACCGGTGTGGGCTACATCCTCTATCGCGTAAACGGCGATGAGACTTATTTCGATTGCTTCAACGCTTATCAGCAATGCAATATACGCCTTTATGAGCGTCGGGATATGACCGGATTCGTACCGACGATGGGCGTCAGCATCGGAATTGATGCACTGGAGCTTGACCTTGGAAGCACTCACACATTCCATCCGCAGGTTTTCCCGTCAAATGCAACCATTCAAAACGTTACATACACGTCTTCGGATTTGTCCGTTGCACGCATCAATCCCGACGGCACACTTATCACAGGCAGTGAAGGAACTGCGCAGATAACCGTTTACGACGGAACGGGCGAATTCAGCGATACCTGCACCGTGACGGTCGCAAGTGCAAATCCCGCAGTGCCCGTCCTGTACGGTTACAGAATGTACTCAAGTGCAAACGGCATCGTTAATTTTTCGGCGGATGATGTTTCCGACTTCAACCTTGTGGATGCACAAACGGGACTTGAACCACTCACCGCAATGTGTTATGTGGAAGGCGATTTTTACGGTTTTGCAAAGAGTGAAACCGAAAACACGGGGTATGATTTCGTTATTATCGACGGCGAAACCTTCGAAAGACGGACGACAAACATTTGGTCATGTTACTATTGCCGCGATATGACCTATGATCCCGAAACCGGACTGATTTACTGCATGATGGCAACCAACGCAACTATTTACTCATTGTATTTCGGGATTTATACGGTAAACCCACAAACTCTGAGCTTCAACCTTATCGGTGAAACAAACCGATACCTTTCGGTTCTTGAATGCACGGCGGACGGCAGGCTTTACGGAATCGATATGTTCGGCTATTTCTGCTCCGTTGACAAAACCAATGCAAACTGCACAAAAATTGCACATACGACCGTTTCGGATATCAACCATGAACAGTCGATGGTGTTCTGTCCTTCAAACGGCAAAATGTATTGGATGAAATCTGATGATAACGGAGGCGTATTTTTCGAGGTCAATCTCGCAAACGGAACGCTTGTTTATATCGGCTATCCCGGCGGCGATTACATAACATATCAGAGTGTTGCAGGCCTTTGCTATGTTCCGACGGATGAACCGGAGTATCAGCAGGGTGATATAGATATGGACGGCATAGTTTCTGTTTCGGATGCATTGCTTGCATTGCGGTGCGGAATGGAAATTGTGACTCTTACCCCGCAGCAGCTTACGCTTGGCGATATGGATGGTGACGGTTCCGTTAATGTTACCGATGCGATAATGATACTTCGAGCTGCACTTATCGGCTGATTTTTAAATTCGGCAGCACGGCCGCAGTATCAAAAGTAAAAACAAAACATGTCAAAAACAGCGGTTCGCAGTACGGCGGGCCGCTGTCTGCACAAATAACCAAATGACAATTTCGCCTACGGTTCGATAAAGATTTTACTGTATGATTCAAAGCATTGATTTTAACTCTGCCGCATGATAAAATACGCATGGCAAAGCCTGAATAACTTATGCCGTGTCTGAATAAATAAGTTAATCTTAAAAAACGGAGGGTGAATTTGTGAAAAAAAAAGCTTTAGGCTTGTTTGCAACATTTTTCAAAATCGGAGCTTTCACTTTCGGCGGAGGATATGCAATGATACCGCTGATACAACGTGAAATCGTAGATAAAAAACAATGGGCAACAAATGAAGATTTGCTTGATATAATTGCAATTGCCGAATCAACACCCGGTCCCATTGCCGTGAATGCTGCGACATTTATCGGCAGCAAAATCGACGGCTTCTTTGGTGCTCTGTTTGCAACGCTCGGAGTTGTTCTTCCGTCATTTATAACCATATTTGCCGTGTCGTTTGCTATTGCACAGTTTGAACACATAAAACTCGTTCAGTATGCATTTACGGGTATTCGTGCAGCAGTTCTTGCTCTCATTATCCGTGCACTTGCGGCAATGTATAAAGAATGTCCGAAGTCGCCCCTGTCATACATCATTGCGGCAGCTGCTTTTTTTGTTGCAGCATTTACAAGCATCAACACGATTTTTATCATACTCGGCTGTGCTGCGGTCGGCCTTGCTGTACATTTGGTATTTAATACAAAAAACGGAAAGGCGGGGGAAGGCAAATGATTTTCATCGAATTATTCTTCACATTTTTCAAGATTGGCTTGTTTACTGTCGGCGGCGGATATGCAATGCTCCCGCTTATCAGAACGGAAGTTCTCAGCAAGGGCTGGCTGACAGCGGAGGAAATTGTGAATTTCATTGCCGTGAGCGAAAGCACACCCGGGCCGTTCGCAGTAAATATTGCAACTTATATCGGTTCTGTCCGCGGCGGGGCAGCAGGGGCAGCTTTTGCAACGCTCGGAGTTGTGCTTCCGTCGTTTCTGATTATTCTTGCGATTGCGCGATGCTATAAAAAGTTTAAGAGCAGCAAAATAGTTGCGGGACTTATGTCCGGCTTGAAGCCGGCGGTGATCGGGCTTATTGCAGCCGCCGTGTTAACAGTCGGCAAAACCGTTTTTTTGAATTCGGCAACTCCGACAGGCTTTCCCGCCACCGCATCGGACTGGTTTCGAACCGTGAGTTCCGCATTGGTTTTTGTGCTTGCACTCTTTGCCTGCCGAAAAAAACTTCATCCAATATTAATGATTTTGATTGCCGCTGCTCTCGGCATAGCATTCGGCCTTTTGGGCGAAATGCTTGTTGCTTAGCGTTAACCGCAGCATTAACACCAAGAACAATATCGCCCGTACGGGCAACACATCGGATTGAGTTTTTTCCGCTGCCTGTTGTGCAAGTTTTGCATTGCCCAAGTGAGCGCTATGATTCAAATTAAACATGTGTAAATATTTTTCTTTGTGCAATAATAAAGCTCGTTTTCCGGTGTGGAAAACGAGCTTTTTTCACAGTTTGAAAGCGGATAACTTAGATATTGTCCGTATGTTTACGCAGGTGCACCGACCAACATTGCTTCATGCACGGGAAGGATTTTTTTGCTGTCGGGCATACGGACGAGAGCTTGATTCAGCACCTCCTCGGCGTTATGCACAAATACAATTTGCAGTGCATCAATAATATCCTTGGGAACTTCGGCAATATCCTTGCGGTTTTGCTCCGGAAGCAGCACCGTTGTGATGCCTGCGCGTGCTGCAGCAAGCAGTTTTTCACGCAAACCTCCGATTGCAAGCACTCGGCCCCTGAGAGTGATTTCGCCTGTCATTGCAAGTCTTGCGCGCACCGGAATGCCTGTCAGTGCACTCGCAACAGCCGTCATGAGTGAGATCCCTGCGGACGGACCATCCTTTGGAACTGCACCTTCCGGAACATGAATATGTATATCCGTATGCTGATTGAAATCATCGCTCAGTCCCAGTTCGGAAGCGTGTGCGCGGATGCACGTAATAGCAGTGCGTGCGCTTTCCTGCATAACATCGCCGAGACTTCCGGTAAGCTGAAGCTGACCCGTGCCTTTCAACGCTTCAACCTCAATTTCTAACAGCTCACCGCCAACGCTTGTCCACGCAAGTCCGTTCACCAGTCCGATTTCAGGCTCCTTATCCGCAGGCTCAAAGCTGTACCGAGACACACCGAGATATTCCTTTATTTTCGATTTGCTGAGCCGAATCCGTTTTTTTCCGTTTGCAATATCAACGGCAGCCTTTCGGCAAACTGCGGCAATGCAGCGTTCAAGGCTGCGAACGCCTGCCTCGCGTGTGTAGCAATTGACAATTTCGGAAATTTCCTCATCCCCGATGGTCAGCATGCTCTTCTTCAGTCCGTGCTTTTCGAGCTGCTTCGGAATCAAATACTGTCTTGCAATTTCGATCTTTTCGGTCGCAAGATAACTCGGAACCTCTATAACTTCCATTCTGTCCAGAAGCGGGCGGGGGATATCGGCAAGGTTGTTTGCTGTTGTTATGAACAGAACCTTGGACAAATCATACGGCATCTCCAAAAAGTGATCGCGGAAAGCAAAGTTTTGTGCTCCGTCAAGCACTTCAAGAATTGCGGCGGCCGGATCACCGTTATAATCTCGGGATAATTTATCAATTTCATCAAAAAGAATGACCGGATTTACGGTTCCCGCCTGCCGCATTGCAGAAATAATGCGACCCGGCATAGCTCCGATATAAGTGCGCCTGTGTCCGCGAATCTCCGCTTCATCCTTGATTCCGCCGAGACTCATTCGAACAAAGCTGCGGTCCAAAGCCTTTGCAATTGATGCGGAAATGGATGTTTTGCCTACACCCGGAGGGCCCGCAAAGCAAATAATCTGACCGTTCACCTTTCCGGTAAGTTTCGCAACTGCAAGATACTCAAGAATACGCTGTTTGACTTTTTCAAGCCCGTAATGGTCCTCGTCAAGTATCCTGCGTGCATTTTGAATATCAAGATTGTCCTCGCTCATCTCGGTATAAGGCATGTCCAACAGACAATCGATGAAAGTTCGCAGGGACGGTGTTTCGTGTGAACCGGCAGGAAGGGTTGCGAACCTGTCGATTTCTTTTTCGAGTCGGATGCGAATTTCATCGGGAAACGTGCGTTTCTTCAGTCTTGCACGAAACTCATCGGCTTCCGTCTCCTCGTTCTCACCCAATTCTTTTCGAATTGCCTTTATCTGTTCGCGGAGGAAGTATTCCTTTTGATTCTTTTCTATTTGCTGCTTGACACTCGCCTCAATGCGTTTGCTGAGCTTTGTGAACTCCTGCTCGCGTGCAATAATGTTCAAAAGCGTTATGCAGCGCGAGGCACTGTCCTCCTGTTCAAGAAAACACTGCCGATCCTCGTATTTTTTCAAGGTTATGTTTGCAAGCCTGAATATATATGCAGTATCATCGGAGCTTTTCTCGATAACCTCAAATGCTTCGGAAAGGCTGTTTACTCCGATCAGTTCAAGGTAATCGCGGCATTTTTTCGAAACGAGCGGACGGAGCGACGAAGCTTCGGGGTCGGTTTGCTCTTCATCGTCGCAACTGTAAAGGTTCGCGCTGAAAAAGGGCTCCTCGCCCGTGAAACCGTCAACGAGCGCACGGCATACACCTTCCGCCATGACGCGGACAGTATCTCCGGGCAGTTTAATTACCTGCTTGATTTTGCAAATGCAGCCGATCTCATACAGCTGCTTTGCGGTTATATCGGTAAGTTTCGGGTCTTTTTGCGCGGTAAGAAACACCAACCCGTCGTTTTCGGCGGCGTTTTCGATCGCGGCAACGCTCTTGTCCCTGCCTGCATCAAAGCTCAGCAGTGTGTAGGGCATCACAACCAAGCCGCGCAGAGGCACAACGGGCATTTTTTCATAGTACTTAATAGCCAAATTTCATTTCCTCGTGTTTTGTTGTTTTTTTGCCGTGAGGGTGTATCAGTCATCGGCTTCTTTTTGGAGAATTATACACGTTGTTTGAAAATTATACAACACACAAATTCAGGCATATATGCAAATTCTCGGGGCAATCCTGTGTATCTTCAACAACAGCCCTTTATTGCTCCGAATTCCGCAAAAGACCGCTTTGCTTTTCGGTATCATTTTGTGCTCAATTCCGTACGGAGCGTCTGAATATAAACGGGGTGACACGGCAAATAACGATATATTTGATGCCGAGTGCGCCTTTGCAGCCGAATTTCGGACTTTTTTTTCTTTTTTTGTCGCTCAAGTCTTGTTTATTCACCCATTGTTGTGGTACAATACAGTGTAGCTTGTATTTACCATGGCGGTTCGGCTCTTATGCAATCAGCCTGATTGGAGTATGCTTTGCGCAGAGTCGAGCGATAATCTTTATAGAAAGGAAAAATCATCATGAAAAAAAGATGCGACAAACTCATTGCTAAGCTTCGTGAAAAAAACATCGATGCAGCAATAATCACCTCACCTGTTAACCGCAGGTATTTCTCCGGCTTCACCGGCAGCAACGGTGTTGTTATTGTAACAGAAAACGGTCGCGTTCTTCTTACTGACTTCCGTTATACCATTCAGGCAAATCAGCAGTGCGCCGGAGTTTGCGAAGTTCGTCAGGTTAACCGCGGAATAGGTTCGGGCGATGTTGAAGCAGTTCTTAAAGAATTTGACGCAAAACGCGTTGCCTATGAAGATGCAGCTCTGACCGTTGCCGAATTTAACATGTTCAAGAGCATGCCCTTTGAACTTTTGCCCGAATCAAAGCTTATCTCGGATTGCAGAATCGTTAAGGATGCTGCGGAGATAGCAGAGCTTCAAAAGGCTCAGAATGTTGCGGATGCAGCTTTTGCAGAAGTTCTGAAACACGTAAAGGTTGGCATGACCGAGATTGAACTTCGCAATGAATTCGATTATCTCATTCGCAAGTTCGGCGGGGATGACAATTCATTCGACACCATCGTCGGTTCCGGTCCCAACGGTGCGCTTTGCCATGCGTATCCCGGTCCGCGCAAGATTCAGAACGGTGATTTCGTTGTTATGGACTTTGGCGCACGCGTAAACGGTTATTGTTCGGATATGACCCGCACATTCGCAGTCGGCAAACCCTGCGATGAGCTCGTGAAGATTTACAACATTGTTCTTGAAGCTCAGCTCAAGTGCCTTGAAGTGCTTCGTCCCAATATGAACGCCGCCGATCTTGACAAGACAGCGCGGGATATCATCACAGCGCACGGTTACGGCGAGTGCTTCGGTCACAGCCTCGGCCACGGGTTCGGTCTTGAAATCCACGAAAGTCCCTATGCAAGCCTGCGTTCCGCAGATATTCTTGTCCCCGGAAGCACAATCACCGTTGAACCCGGCATTTACGTTGAAGGACTCGGCGGTGTCAGAATCGAAGATTGCTGCGTTCTGACCGAAACCGGTTACATCAATCTCTGTTCAACAACAAAGGAGCTCATCATCCTCTGATAAGGTCAAAAAAGCCTTGTAAAAGCTTCTTTTGATGTTCCAAGTTATTTTTCCGCCTGCAAAACAGCGCAGTATGCGCCCTGCAGGCGGTCGATAAGGTTCCGAGTGGACCTGTTTATTGCAATCATACTTTATAAATTTATATCACGGAGGTATTCCCATGATTTTAGCTGGCGATTTCAGAAAAGGCATTACCGTTGAAATAGACGGACAGGTTTGGAGCATTGCAGATTTTCAGCATGTCAAGCCCGGCAAAGGTGCGGCATTTGTTCGCACAAGGCTGAAAAACGTCATGACAGGTGCGGTTCTCGAAAGAACCTTCAGCCCCACCGACAAGTATCCCACTGCACACATCGAAACCCGCGAAATGCAGTATCTCTATACTGACGGAGATTTGTATTATTTCATGGATAATGAGTCCTATGAACAGCTCGCACTCAATCATGAGCAGGTTGAAGATGCAATCGACTTCGTTGTTGAAAACTCCAACGTCACCATCCGTTTCTACAAAGGCAATGCATTCTCCGTTGCAGCTCCCAATTTTGTTGAGCTGACTGTTACGGAGACCGAACCCGGCTTCAAGGGTGACACCGCGACCGGAACCACCAAGCCCGCCGTACTCGAAACGGGTTACAAAATTGCTGTTCCCCTGTTCGTTAACGAAGGCGATCGCATTCGCGTTGATACCCGCACCGGTGAATACATGGAGCGCTGCTGAGTTAACTGCTCTTAACAGACTCCGCGCCTCTGCTTAACAGGGTGGTTATAGGTTCAAATTCTATGGCAAACGAAACAAATATCATTCAAAAGTCCGCTTACCTGCGCGGACTTGCTGATGGAATGAAGCTTTCGGCGAATTCCGACGATACCTCAAAACTTTTGCTTGCGATGATCGACTGCATAGACAGTATTGCGGTACAGGTCAACGACAACACCGATCTCATTTGTGAGCTTGATGACGAAGTTGATTCCTGTTCCGATTCATTGGATGCTTTTGCAGAATTGGTTTTCGGCATTGATGACGACGATGACGAAATCGACATCAACGACGATGATGATCTTTTCGCTTGCGATGACGATGATGATGACAGCAAATGCTTTGGCTGCTCTTGCCCCGGCGAGTGCGATGATTGCTATTGCGACGAAGACTGCGAGGATTGTAATTGCGACGGCAGAGATGATGATTGCTGCATTACCTGCCCCTATTGCGATGCGCGGGTTCCGCTTTCCACACTGATGGAAAGCGATAATCCCGTTTGCGGAATCTGTCATATGCCGTTATGTTCATCAACCGGTTTCGAGGAGGAATCCGATTCCTGATTTTGCAGCGCACCGAACAAAGTCATTATTGAATCATTTTTTTTCTCAGCAGGGTTCACATTTAATATGCGGATCCTGCTGTTTGCGAAAGGAGTTTTATGGAATTTGACTCAGCTGCTCTTTGTGGATGTGTGGAATCGCCAAGCACTAAACGAAGTGTTTCGCTGCATCCGAGGCTGGAAGCTGCAGCTGCTCTTCTCGGCAAAACATCTGTACTTGCTGATATCGGGTGTGATCACGGCAGATTTTCGGCTGCAATGCTTCAACGCGGTATTGCTGAAAAAGTTATTGCATCCGACATAAGTGCTCCGTCCCTCAAAAAAGCCGAACAGCTTGCGAATGTGTGCGGACTTTCAAGCAAGATGGAATGCCGTATTTCGAACGGTTTTTCGGCATACTCTGCTGGTGAGACTGACAAGGCTGTTATACTCGGAATGGGCGGCGAGGTTATCCGTTCCATACTTTCACGCTCTGATTCATTCGCGCGTTCGCTTGAGTGCATTGTTATGCAGCCTATGCGCGGGGAAGCCGAACTTCGGAGCTATCTTTACTCAAACAATTATCGCATAATTGATGAAGCGGTTGTTTTTGACAGCGGGAGATACTATCAGCTGATTTCGGCAAAAAACGGAGCGCCGCGCCAACTTCCCGACTGCTTTGAAAAAGGTTTTTTTCAATTCGGTGCCGAAGCATTTAATAAGCGTGACCCAATGCTTTTGCCGCTGATGCAGCGGTATCTTTGCATCATTGAAAAAAAGCTGCAGCGTGCAGCTTTATCGGGCGGCAGACCGAAGCGACTCATTTTTGAAGCAGAAAGTACAGCAAGATTGATTTCTGCGTTTTTAAACGGGCGGAATGATGACTGTTCGGCGAAACACACTGATTGATTAAAGGAGCAAAACATGCTGCTTAATGATTTTATAGATATAATGAATAAGCTCGCGCCGCAAGAGACGGCGCTTGGGTTTGACAATGTCGGATTAATAATCGGCACGGACAGAAAGCAGATAAAACGTGTGCTTGTTGCGCTTGACTGCACCCTTGCCGTTGCACTCGAAGCGGTCGAAATCGGCGCGGATCTTGTTTTAACGCATCACCCTCTGCTTTTTTCGGCAGTTAAGCGTATATCTCCCGAATGCCCTCAAACGGCGGCTGTTTATACCCTTATCCGCAACGGTATTGCACTCTTTTCCGCACATACAAACCTTGATGCAGCGGAAGGTGGAGTAAATACAGAGCTTTGTCGTCTGTTCGGGCTGCAAGATACGATTTCCGTCGGAGAAGACAGCATTATGCGAGTCGGCAATCTCCCTGAAACCATGATGCTGGATGATTTTGCGGCAATGGTTCAAAAGAAGCTCAACACGGTTGCGCGCATATCCGGCAGCAACACCCCTGTCAGCCGCATCGCCGTTATCGGAGGTTCCGGAGGTGCGGAATATGAGCAGGCACATGAAGCCGGAGCGCAGGTGCTTGTAACCGGAGAATGCAAACATTCGGATGCAATTGCCGCCTCCGTACTCAACTTAAACATTATTGCCGCGGGGCATTACCAAACAGAAAACCCTGTGCTTATTCCTCTTGCTGCATACCTTCGCAGCAATACGGAAGGCGTTGAATACATGATATCCAAAGTAAACACGCCGACTTTCCGCACTTGCGGGCGGTGTGCCGAGTAAGCGATTATTAATTGCTGAAAACTGGCTTTGGATGGTAAGTTTATTGAAAGGATGAAACTGTTATGAATAAACTGGATGCACTTTGGGAGTATCAGCAGGCAGAGCTTGCTCTCGCACGACTGAAGAGGGAAATGAAATCCTCGCCGTCATATCAAAAACGCACAAAGCTGCATAACTTTCTTGCAGAACAGCAAGCGAGCATCGAAAAAATAAATGCGGATATGCGGGCAAAGGACGGTTCACTTGCAACATGTTCATCAAAGCTTGACGCGCTTTTAAAACGTTATGATCTTGAAAAATCCGAACTTGACATCATGGAAAATGATGAAGAAAGCACTGCTGCGGAGTTAACGGAAGCAAAAAAATCCATCGAAAAGCTGCTTGAAGAAATAAATGCTTTGCACAAAGAGCTTGCCGAGATGATAACATGGTTGAATCAAGCTTCCGAGGCCATTTCTTCCGCATACTCCAAGGCGGGACGCGCAAAAAAGGACTATGATGCCGTTCGTGCCGTTTGCGATGCGGAAAAGGATGCATTCAAACCCAGGCTTGACGCCGCAGAAGCCTTGATTGCCGAAAAACGCGGAGATGTTCCGGATGAACTTATGTCCAAATATCTTGCACTCAAAAAGAATTATGTCAATCCTGTTGCAAAGGTTGCCAATAATCAATGCAGCGGATGCTATATGATGCTTCCGTCAGCCGTTGTTAAAAGAGTTGCCGGAAAAACAAGCATTGTTGAATGCGAGAACTGCGGACGAATCCTTACCATGTAAGCTTTTGTGTTATAGATACTGATACCACAGGAATGCTTTCGAAGAATAAAAACTCATTTTGTTCTTTACACAGCATTGGGTTTGCATTATAATACTATTATTGAGTAAGACAAGTGACCGCGCAGGCATTTGCCCGCGAGGAAAGTCCGAGCTCCGCAGGACAGGGTGCCGGGTAACACCCGGTGAAGGCGACTTCAAGGAAAGTGCAACAGAAATAAACCGCCGTATTGCCGCACGGTAATGCGGTAAGGATGGAAAGGCGGGGTAAGAGCCCACCGATACCTCGGTAACGCGGTATGCCATGTAAACCCCACTCGGAGCAAGATTGAAATGGGAGCATTTAATGGCTGTCCGTCACGCTCCCCGTAATCGCTTGAGTGTGCAGGTAACTGCACATCCAGATAGATGGTCACATAAACAGAACTCGGCTTACGGCTTGCTCAATTCAAAAACGGTATTCGCCTTAAACGGTGGATACCGTTTTTTGGTTCTCGTTTTTTGTTCTTTTGAATGCTTTTACGCATTTCGCACCCGCCTCTTGCCACCCCGAAGTCAGCCGTTGCTGCTGAATAAATCAAAAACGTATGTTTCACTGTAAAACTGCATACCTTAATATGGAATCAAAAAGCAACCGGAGGGCAGAGATTTGAATCTTTATATAGAAACAAGGGTGCTGAACATTGCAGACTATATCATTGAAACCGGTGCGACTGTCCGCGCTGCGGCAGGTGTTTTCGGCGTATCTAAATCAACCGTTCATAAAGATATAACCGAACGACTTCGCACAATCAATAAAGCACTGGCTGAAAAGGTTGCCGCCGTGCTTGAAGTAAACCGCGAAGAGCGTCACATACGCGGCGGACGTGCAACCTATTTGAAATACCACCATGATGATGAAGCTGCCGGTGCATGATCGGCATATAAACTTTGCAAAAAGCAAGAGAAGCCGCGTGCATATGCGGCTTCTCTTACGGTTTAAATTACTAACAATGTATCACATATTTGCTCTGTTTGCCATGCGCTCGGCTTGGGACGGGCGCAGATACATGGGGGCGGCGTAACTGCAGGTTTTGAGACTGTCGTCAGCACGTCGGGCAAGGACCTCAGCAATCACGAGCCCTGCATTGACGCTGTCGTGATTACCACAGCAATCACCGACTACGATATATTCGGTGCCGGACAGTGAATCGAGAATTTCTTTTTGAACACACGCGCAAGGAGGAACTGTGCATTCCTCCCCCTCATAAACTGCAGCATAACCGTTGCCGTTCCGCGCATCCAGCATACAAAGAATCCTGTTGCCGAACCGCCCCTGCGCCGCATGGCGGAGTGCGGCAAGCGAGCTGACAGCTGCAATAGGCTTTTTTTCGGCATATGCAAATGCATTCACGGTTGTAACGCCGATACGAACACCGGTAAATGAGCCGGGGCCTGCATCAACAGCAAAAAGATCAATGTCCGACAGCTGTAAACCGGCTTTTTCGAGCATACTGTCAATCAGCGGCATAAGCGACACCGAGTGTGGCTTTCCGCTTTCATCTGTTTGCACAATTATGGTTCTGCGACTCGAATCGGAGTCCGAGCATAGAGCCGCAGACGGATATTTTGCGGATGTTGAAACAGCAAGAATAATCATATCAACCTTTCCCGTATGTATTGGCAACCTTGCCCAGTAAAGCTTCATATCTCTCACCGAAAGCAAGCGCCTCAACGCTGCGCGGTTCCGAACCGCTGCCGGACAAACGGAGTTCGAGTCGTTCACGAGGCAAAGCTTCAGGAACGTTCTCACACCATTCCATAACAATAACGCTTTCTGAATCAAGGTAGTCCTGGTAACCTATGGCAAACAGTTCATCAAAGTCTTCCAACCGATAAGCATCAAAATGGTCGAGTGAAAGCGCGGAGCCTCTGTGACTTCGAACGATGGTAAACGTCGGACTCGCAATATCGTCAATTTGAAGCTCAGCAGCGATGCCGCGCACAAATGTGGTTTTTCCGGCTCCGAGATCACCGAACATCGCAATAAACGCCCCCGGGAAGAGTTCCTTGGCGACTGTTTGCCCGAATTTCAGCATCGCATTTTCCGAACAAATCTTAAACTGAAGTTTCCGTACTTCGTCGGATTGCTCCGTTTTTAACGAAGCAGAGTTTTTTTCGCTGCTCAATTGAATGTACCTCTTAGCAGCAGTTCGTTTCGAAGCTCAGTGAGCCTGTCTTCACGAATTGCCTCGCGTATTTTTTCCATCAAACGATATGTAAACCGCAAATTATGCGTTGTGATAAGCTGCGCAGCAAGGATCTCCCCGGCCTTAACGAGATGCCGTATATATGCACGGCTGAAATTGCGGCAGGCATAACAATCACACTCATCTTCGATAGGGCGGAAATCATGGGCAAACTCTGCATTGCGAAGCATTTTTTTGCCGTTAAAAGTGAATGCAAGTCCGTTACGGGCGGAGCGGGTCTGCAAAACGCAGTCAAACATGTCGATTCCGCGCATTGCACCTTCAACCAGGCAATCCGGGCTTCCGACTCCCATCAGGTAATGAGGTTTATTTGCCGGCATATGCGGCATAAGTTGTTCAAGCATTTCGTACATAACAGGTTTAGGCTCTCCGACAGAAAGTCCACCGATTCCGTACCCCGGAAAATCCATATCGCTCAATACCTTTGCGCTTTCAATACGAAGGTCGGCGAACATGCCTCCCTGCACGATTCCGAACAGAGCCTGATCCTCGCGCGTGTGACTTTCCTTGCAGCGCTTTGCCCAGCGATGTGTTCTGTTCATGGCAGCTATTGTATAGCTGCGGTCACAGTCAGCAGGTGCGCATTCGTCAAACGCCATTGCAATATCCGCACCGAGAGCCTGTTCAATTTCCATTACATACTCAGGTGTGAAAAACATTTTATGGCCGTCAATATGAGAGCTGAATTCGACTCCCTCCTCATGAATTTTGTTCATTGAAGCAAGACTGAAAACCTGAAATCCGCCGCTGTCGGTCAACATTGGTCCGTGCCACTGGGAAAACTCGTGCAGTCCGCCTGCTTCGCGCACCAGTTCATGACCCGGACGAAGGTGCAGATGATAGGTATTGGAAAGCATGATTCCGGCACCTATTTCCTTCAAGTCTCTGGGCGTCATTGCCTTGACGGTCGCCTGCGTTCCGACACACATGAAACACGGAGTATCAATAACGCCGTGAGGCGTGTGCAGCTTGCCGAGACGTGCGCCGGTGCGGCTGTCTGTTTTTACAAGTTCATATCTTACGGGTTGGTCCATTAATTTCACTCCTGTTGAAGAATGCCGGAAATATACCAGGCATTATTATCTGTCGTTTATTTATAAAAAATCAAGTCTGCAATTACTTCAGCGTAAGCTTTTTTTAAATGAAGAATGATGCGTCTCCGAACGAGAAAAAGCGATAACGTTCTTCAACGGCATGTTTATAAATCCGCATCACCTCTTCACGGGATGAAAACGCACTGATGAGCATCAGAAGCGTTGACTCCGGAAGGTGAAAATTTGTTATAAGTGCATCCACGGCCTTGAATCTGTATCCCGGGGTTATGAATATGTCGGTTGATCCGCTTCCGGGATGAACAATTCCGTTTTCATCGGTAATGCTCTCGAGCGTGCGGCAGCTTGTTGTTCCGACCGCAATTATCCTTCCGCCGTTTGCGCGTGCGCGATTGATTCTGTCCGCCGCATCCTGTGTGCACTCGTAGTGTTCCGAGTGCATATGATGTTCCTCAACGTTTTCGACGGAAACCGGGCGAAATGTGCCAAGTCCCACATGCAGAAGAACATCAACAATATCAATCCCTTTTTCAGATATGCGCGAAAGCAGCTCATCGGTAAAGTGCAGCCCGGCAGTCGGAGCAGCAGCAGATCCGTTTTCTTTTGCGTAAACCGTCTGATAACGGGTTTTATCATTCAGTCTTTCCGTAATGTACGGCGGAAGCGGCATCTCGCCCGCTCGATCGAGAATTTCTTCAAAAATTCCGTCGTAATTCAGCCTGATAATTCTGTTCCCGTCTTCACGCATTTCTGTAACGGTTGCCGAAAGTTCATCGCTGATTTTGAACGTCAACCCAACTTTTGCACGTCTTCCGGGTTTCACAAGGCATTCCCAATGTTTTTCATCGATTCTGCGAAGCAGCAAAAACTCCATTTTTCCGCCTGTTTCGGGACGTGTGCCGTAAAGCCTTGCGGGAATAACCCGCGTTGTGTTGCGAACAAGAACATCCCCGGGATTGAGATAGTCTATAATGTCTGAAAAGACCTTGTCTTCAATGCTTTTTGTCGCACGGTTGTAAACCAAAAGACGTGATGCGCTGCGGCACTCTGCGGGAGACTGAGCAATCAGTTCATTCGGTAAATCATAGTAAAAATCACTCGTTTTCAATCGTTAATTCCTCACTTGAACCCGCGAAAAGAACCTGAATATTCCGATCACGAATTCGTATTCAGCTCATTCAATTGTTTTGTAAATCAACTTCATTTCAGGCGGTTGTAACAGCGATATTTCAACTGCCGAAACCAGCATATCCAGTGCTTGGGCGAGATTTCTCTCATCATTGACATACATGCTTGCAAACGCTTCTCCGCAGGAAACCTTGTCGCCGTACCGCTTGTGCATCAGAATTCCGACAGCAGGGTCGATACTGTCGGAAACATGTTCCCTTCCCGCGCCAATGAGCAGCGAAGCAAGTCCGATTTGTTTTGCATTCATCGCACCGATGTAGCCCGAGCGTGGAGCGAGTACAGGAACAATGCGGCGTGTATTGACCAATTTATCAGGTTCGTCAATGTAAGAAGTATCGCCGCCGAGCCGTTCGATCATCTCACGAAGCTTATTCAGTGCGGCTCCCGATTTTATCGCGGCCTGCAATTTCGGAACGGCGGTTTCGACACTGTCTGTAAGACCCGAAAGCTTAAGCATGTTTCCCGCAAGCGAAAAACAAACGCGAACAAGCTGGTCATCCACCGGAACCTCGCCGCGAAGAACCTGAATTGCTTCCCGCATCTCGAGACCGTTTCCGACAGCCATTCCGAGCGGGCGACTCATGTCTGTGATGAGCGCGACGGTTCTTTTGTTCATGTTTTTTCCGATTGCAACCATTTCGGAGGCAAGTTCAACCGCCTCTTCAATTTTTTCCATGAATGCGCCGTTGCCGGTTTTGACGTCAAGAACGATCGCATCCGTTCCCGAAGCAAGCTTCTTGCTCATAATGCTTGAGGCAATGAGCGGAATGCTTTTTACCGTTCCGCTGACATCACGCAGCGCATACATCCTTTTATCCGCAGGATCAAGATCGGCAGATTGACCGATAACACAAAGACCGATATCGCGAACAATCTGTTTGAATCGTTCAAGCGGCTGTTCAACACAAACTCCGGGAACTGATTCAAGTTTGTCGAGAGTGCCTCCGGAGTGGGCAAGCCCTCTGCCGGACATTTTTGCAACCGTGCCTCCGCAGGCTGCAACAAGCGGCGCAACAACAAGAGTTGTAGTGTCTCCGACTCCGCCGGTGGAATGCTTGTCAACTTTGATTCCCGGAACATCGGACAAATCAATCGTGTTGCCGGAATCAATCATTGCTTTTGTCAAAGCGGCAGTCTCGGTTTCGTTCATGCCACGGCAGCAGACCGCCATCATGAATGAAGTCATTTGATAGTCCGCAACTTCATCGTTTACGAGTCCGTTTATCATGAAGTCGATTTCTTCCGGTTTGAGCACCTGTCCGTCGCGCTTCTTTTCAATTATTTCTGTAATAATCATATTGGCAGCTCCCTATCGGAATTCTTTTGCATCGGCACAGCTTCAAAGCGTATGCGGCCGCGCCGTATTGCTGAAAAAGTGCTTTTTATTCAACGGTTACGGATTTCGCAAGGTTCCGGGGCTTATCGATATCGCACCCTTTGAGCGAAGCAATGTAATATGCAAACAACTGCAGCGGCACAATTGTCAGCGACGGTGTTGCAATGCTTTCGCATTCGGGAATTCTTATCACATAGTCCGCAACGGTTTCAGTCTGTGCATCGTCTTCGTTGATGACGGCAATGACACTTGCCCCGCGTGCTTTGACTTCCTTGATGTTTGAGATCATTTTTTCGAGCAGCGGCCTGTATGTACACAGTGCGATAACGAGCGTACCGTTATCAATGAGTGAAATGGTCCCGTGCTTCAGCTCTCCCGCAGCATACGCTTCGGAATGAATATAAGAAATTTCTTTAAGCTTCAGCGATGCTTCAAGGGAAAGTGCGTAATCGACATTTCTCCCGATGAAGAACATATCACGCCCGTTGAAAAACTGCGATGCAAGGAACTGAACCTGCTTAACGTTCGAGAGCATGAATTTAAGCTGCTCGGGTATTCTTTCAAGGCATTCGATTTCATGCGCGATCTGTTGTTCGGACATCTTGCCTTGAGCTTGCGCAATGCACAGCATCAAAAGATGGATAAGCACAAGCTGCGTGCTGTACGCCTTTGTTGTGGCAACGGCAATTTCGGGACCGGCCCAAGTGTAAAGGACATCTTCGCTTTCGTTTGCAATTGTGCTGCCGACAACGTTCACAATTGCAATGGTCTTTGCTCCGTGTTTTTTTGCTTCGCGCAGTCCGTAAAGCGTATCCAAAGTTTCGCCCGATTGGCTGATAACAATGGCAAGCGTGTTCTCGTCAACTATCGGATCGTCATAACGGAACTCGGAAGCGAGAACAGATTCAACGGGAATGCGCAGAGCAGCACGCATGAAATAACCGGCAACAAAGCCGACATGGTAAGCCGAACCGCAGCCGATGATCTTAATCGAATTCACCTTTTTAAGCATTTCGGCAGTAATATGTTTAAAGCCGAGCTCGATTCTGCCGTTCGAAATGCGCGGAGCAATTGTTTTTGCAATGGCTTCCGGCTGTTCCATGATTTCTTTAATCATAAAGTGCGGATATCCGCACTTTTCGGCTGCACTTGCATCCCAGTCAATGTGTTTGTAAACGCAATTTACACGTTCGCCGTAAGAATTAATGACGGTAACGCCGTCCTTTGTGAGTATTGCGAGCTCACGCTCTCCAAGCCTGTATACATCGCGTGTATGCTTAAGAATTGCGGGAACATCGGACGCAATAAAGTTCTCGTCTCTGCCTGCGCCTATAATAAGCGGGCTGTCCTTGCGCATGGCGATAATCTGCCAAGGATAATCCTTGAACAGTATCCCGAACGAATACGAGCCCTTTATCTTGCTTTCGGCAATGCGGACAGCTGCAACAGGGTCGCCGTTATAGCAGTAGTCAATAAGTTCGGAAACAACTTCCGAATCTGTCTCGGTTGAGAAGCTGTGCCCGTGTTCGATCAAAAACTGCCGAAGTTCAAGATAGTTTTCAACAATACCGTTGTGAACAACCGCAACTCTGCCGCTCTTCGATCTGTGCGGATGAGCATTCAAATCGGACGGTTCGCCGTGCGTTGCCCAACGGGTATGACCTATGCCGACGCAGGAATCATCTGCCGGAGCAGCATCGATTATTTTTCGTAAATCAGCAATTCTGCCGCGTGTTTTAAAAATGTTTATTCCTTTTCCGGACACGAGAGCTATTCCCGCCGAATCGTAACCGCGGTATTCAAGCTTTTCCAAAGCGTCCAAAAGGATGGGAGTTGCTTTCTTTTCTCCTATATAGCCGACTATGCCGCACATAGTTTATGCCTCCTTAATATTATCCGTATCATTATACAACTTTTCGTGAGAAAATAAAAGGCTGAATTTTCTGTTTTTCAATAAATATCAAAACGAGTACGCAAAACGGCGAAAAAGGGACGGGATTGCAATGCGAATTTTCCTGTTGCCGAAAGCTGTCCTTTTCTGTTATAATATATGCGGAGCCGTGCTTGAAACGGCGCAATACGGTAAAGGTAACGATATTATAATGCTAAAAAGTGATCAGAAATACACTTCATACATCGAAGTGCTGAAATCCGAGTTGGTTCCTGCGGCAGGCTGCACTGAACCTATCGCAATTGCGTTTGCTGCCGCAAAGGCACACTCGGTGCTTGGAAAGCTGCCCGAAAAGGTTGTGATTTACGTCAGCGGAAACATCATAAAAAATGTTAAAAGCGTTGTTGTTCCGAACACGGGCGGGCTGCGCGGAATCGAAGCGGCGGCGGCAGCAGGCATTGCTGCGGGCGATGCTTCAAAAGTTCTCGAAGTAATTGCCGATGTTGACGAAAACGGCAAACAGCGCATATTGGATTTTCTCAAGCTGCATAACATCATCGTTCGTCCGGCCGACAATGATCTTGTTTTCGACATAGATCTTACGGTTTTTGCGGGCAGCGACAGCGTTCGCATTCGAATTATTGATTATCACACAAACATCGTGCTGATTGAAAAAAACGGCGAAGTTGTTTATGCGCCCGAGAGCGTTACTTTTGAAAAATCCGAAAATGCACTCGTTACTGAAAAAGATGCAATGACGATTGCCGAAATCGTTGATTTTGCCGATACGGTTGATCTCTCGGACATCGGCGACACCATCCGCAGACAAATTCAGTATAATTCCGCAATTTCCGCCGCCGGCCTTGCGCATGATTACGGTGCAAACGTCGGCAGGATTCTGCTGAAAACATACGGCAACGATGTTAAAATTCGTGCAATGGCTGCTCCCGCAGCCGGGAGCGATGCGCGCATGAGCGGCTGCGAGCTGCCCGTCATCATAGTTTCCGGAAGCGGCAACCAGGGAATGACTGCGTCGCTTCCCGTTGTTGAGTATGCCAAGGAATACAACAAAACGGAAGAGGAACTTATTCGGGCAGTCATTCTTTCTGACCTTATCACCATTCACCAAAAGTCAAAAATAGGCCGTCTTTCCGCTTTTTGCGGTGCAATAAGTGCAGGCTGCGGTGCAGCAGCCGGAATCGCGTATCTCCTCGGCGGGGATTACGACACAATTGCGCACACACTGGTTAATTCCCTTGCCATTGTGTCCGGCATTGTATGCGACGGAGCAAAAGCATCGTGTGCAGGCAAGATCGCAGCTGCTGTAAACGCCGGCATCCTTGGTTACAATATGTATTTGAACGGATCTCAATTTTGGGCCGGTGACGGTATTGTTTCAAAGGGCGTTGAAAACACGATTCGCAATGTCGGACGTTTGGGCCGGGACGGAATGCGTGAAACAGACAGGGAAATACTGAAGATCATGACTGAAGAATAATTGGCACTTATTCTGTTATTGACATTATATAGCTGCTGAAAGGCTCACGCCGTATTTACTTATATATGGCGTGAGTTTTTTGTCGTAAAACTGCAGCGAAGATTAAAAACAAACGAAAAAGCGGGAGCTGTTTCATCAAATTTGAATCATTCACCGGGATAAACTCGCAGCATACGGGGTCTGTTTTGCTATTTGCGATTCTGCATTGACTTCGGAACTTGCGAAAATTATTGCGAAATGCCCCGCTTGAGTGTATAATATGGATAAATATGCACAGAAGGATAAAAAGAATATGTGTAACAACTGCAAAGAAACAAACCAACCGGAAAACCCGACCGCAATCAATGCTGCTGTTGAACTTAAAGAGGCATCTGATGCTGTCAAGCGGATTCACAGTGCGATATCCGACAAGGGTCTGACCTACTATATCGAGACTTATGGCTGCCAAATGAACGAGCATGACTCCGAAAACATTGCGGGTATGCTTGTTCGGTGCGGCTACACAAAAGCTGATTGCAAAGAAACGGCTGATTTTATACTTTTCAATACATGCTGCGTTCGGGAGCATGCCGAACTTCGAACTTTCGGCAATGTCGGTTTTGTAAAAGAGCTTAAACAAAAGAATCCGCGTTTGATTCTCGGCGTTTGCGGCTGCATGATGCAGCAGAAGCAGGTCGCGAAAAAGTTGTTTGATCGTTTCCCGTTTGTTGACATGGTGTTCGGAACACACGAGCTCAAGAATTTTCCGCTGCTGTTGGAACAGGTATTTAACAACAGACGTATCCTCCGTGTTGACGATTCAGCAGGCGAAGTCATAGAAGGTCTTCCGGCCGAACGCGAACCCGGATTCTCCACATTCGTGAACATTATGTACGGCTGTGACAATTTTTGCACGTACTGCATAGTGCCCTATGTTCGCGGAAGGGAACGTTCCCGCAGTCCCGAGAACATCATTGCGGAGGTCCGGCAAGTTGTGAACGACGGTTACATCGAAGTCACACTGCTTGGCCAGAACGTAAATTCATACAATTATGACGGAGTTCGCTTCCCGGAACTGTTAAAGCGCGTCAATGATGAGGTTAGAGGACTGAAACGGCTCAGGTTTATGACATCTCATCCGAAGGATCTCTCGGATGAACTCATCGATGCAATGGCGTCGCTTGACAAAGTATGCAAGCATATTCATTTGCCGGTACAGTCCGGAAGCGACCGAATTCTCCGACTTATGAACAGAAAATACACGAGTGCGGATTATTATGCTCTTGTCGATAAACTTCGGACCCGTGTTAAGGATGTTGAAATAACCACCGATATAATTGTGGGTTTTCCGCAGGAAACAGAGGAAGATTTCAATGCAACATGCGCGCTTGTTCGCAATGTCGGCTACAGCAACGCATATACGTTTGCATATTCCCCACGCGAAGGCACCGTTGCAGCACGCATGGACGGACAAATCCCTCTCGAAGAGAAAAAACGCAGACTGAACGCGCTTAACGCTGTTCTCGCGGAAACTCTTCCGGCGGGAAACGAGAAGTATATCGGCTATGAAGGCGATATTCTCGTTGAAGGAGTCGATCATCGCGGCGAACCGCTGCTTTTCGGCAAGCTTTCCAACTTTAAAATGGTGTATGTTAAGGGCGACGAAAGCCTTGTCGGAACCGTTGTTCCCGTTAAGGTCGACGGTTTGCGTTTCAACTCGCTGCAGGGTCATATCATAGAATGAACAAACGGCCGCATACTCACCCTTAAACAGGCACCAAAGTTTAATCAGCAGGAGAGGACTCAATGGCAAGCATGACCCCAATGATGCGGCAGTATTTGCAGCTTAAAGAGAAATACAGCGATTGCCTTCTGTTTTTCAGACTCGGCGATTTTTATGAGATGTTTTTTGACGATGCAAAAACAGCATCCCGCGAACTTGAACTTACACTCACAGGACGCGATTGCGGGCTTGAAGAGCGCGCACCGATGTGCGGCGTGCCGTACCATTCGGTTAACACATACATAACGAAACTTATCGACAAAGGATACAAGGTTGCAATTTGCGAACAGCTTACGGATCCTGCTCTTTCGCAGGGACTTGTTGAACGTGACGTTATTCGAGTTATCACTCCGGGAACGGTTATTGAAACTCAGATGCTCAACGACAAGGAAAATAACTATATTGCCGCTGTGTACCTGAAACGTGCCGGGAAAAACCCATCCTGCTCAATTGCATACAGCGATGTTTCAACGGGTGAATTCTGTGTAACTTCATTTGAAGGCAGCGATATCTCATCGGATCTTTTCAATGAGCTTGTCGGAATATCGCCGCGTGAGCTCATTGCAAATTCGGAAATGTTCGAGGACGAACTGCTGCTTAAACGCATAAAGGCAAGATTCTACACCGAGCAGGCAGAGCAGAGGGCATTCGACATTAAACGCGGCACCGAAAAGCTTTGCAGGCATTTTGGTGTTGCAACGCTGCAGGGATTCGGCATACGCAATGACTCACCGGATATTGCCGCCGCCGGTGCTTTGCTCGGATATCTTGAAGATACTCAAAAGAACGCACTGACGCATATAACCCGGATAACGAAAATTCGACGCAGCGAGTTTATGGGTATCGACGCGGCGACAAGGCGCAACCTTGAATTAACAGAACCGCTGAGGTTTGACGGCAGCAAGAAAAACACCCTGTTGTATGTTCTCGACAAAACAGAGACTGCAATGGGCGGTCGGCTGCTGCGCAAATGGATCGAACGCCCCCTTCAGATTGAAGAACAGATCAATGAACGGCTCGATGCCGTGGAGGCAATCTCGGACGCCGCACGCGAACGGGAAGTTCTCGCGGCTGCACTTTCCGATGTTTATGACATCGAACGCTTGTGCAGCAGAATTGCATACGGAACGGTCACCCCAAAAGACTGTCTTTCACTGTGCTCAACGCTTGCTGCATTGCCCTTGATTTATGCTGCCGCAAACAGCTTTGCCTGTTCAAAACTTCAATCACTTGCCGCACGCATTGATCCTATGACCGAGATTGCAGAGCTGCTCAAATCCGCAATAAATGATGATGCGGGGATATCCGTAAAGGACGGAAATATTATAAAAAGCGGCTACAATGCCGAAGTTGACGAGTTACGCAGTCTTGCTGAAAACGGAGGCAAATGGCTTCGTGACTTTGAATCTGCCGAAAAAACACGAACAGGCATAAAGACACTTAAAGTCAGCTACAATCGCGTGTTTGGGTATTACATTGAAGTTTCAAAATCGTACGCCGGAAGCGTACCGCTGGAATATCAGCGCAAGCAAACCCTTGCAAACTCAGAGCGTTATATAACTCCGCAGCTCAAAGAAGCCGAGGAAAAGATTCTGAGCGCAAAGGAAAACTGTATCCAGCTTGAGTACAGACTGTTTACCGAGATTCGCGAAAAACTTTCCGATTGCCTCAGCGCGCTCAAGCTCAATTCCGCCGTTATTGCTGAACTTGATGCATTCTGTTCGTTTGCCAAAGCTGCGGTTGCAAACGGTTATGTCCGTCCGCGCATTAATACCAAAGGCAGAATTTCAATCACCGACGGAAGGCATCCCGTTGTTGAACCGGGCATGAAAGATGCATTTGTTCCGAATTCAACGGATATGAACATGCAGAACGATCGCTTAATCATTCTGACAGGCCCGAACATGGCGGGGAAAAGCACATATATGCGCCAAGTTGCGCTGATAACACTGATGGCACATTTAGGGTCATTCGTTCCGGCAAAAGCGGCTAATATCTGCATTACGGACAGAATCTTTACCCGTGTCGGCGCGTCGGACAGTCTTTCAACGGGCCAGAGCACATTTATGGTTGAAATGAGCGAAATGGCAAACATTTTGAACAATGCGACTTCGAGAAGTCTGCTCATTATTGATGAAATCGGCAGAGGAACAAGCACTTTTGACGGATTGAGCATTGCATGGGCAGTACTGGAGTACATCTCAAATCCCGAAAAATGCGGAGCGAAAGCTCTTTTTGCAACTCATTATCATGAGCTTACCGAACTTGAAGGCAGGCTGTCAGGAGTCAAAAACTATCGAATTTCCGTCAAAGAGATCGGTGACAACATTATTTTTCTCCGAAAAATTGTCCGCGGCGGTGCGGATAAAAGCTTTGGAATCCAGGTTGCAAAGCTTGCGGGGCTTCCCGCTGCGCTTATTGAAAGGGCAAAAAATATTTTGTCCGAACTTGAAGCTTCGGATATCAATAACGCATCACGGCGCGTAAAAGCAGAAGATAAGCCGACGCAAATGAGTATGATCGGTGAAACAGGTGCCGATGCCGATGAGGTATGCGCCGGCGTTATTGCAGAACTTGCAAAAATGGATGCGGACAGAATGACTCCCATGGAAGCGTTAAGCAAGCTTTATGAGCTGAGCTCTCGCGTTAAAATTGCAAAAAGCTGAAACGGGACGCCTTTCTTCAGCACCAAATTCATTTGATTTTCGGTATTATGCAGCATGAATAAACGAATAATTATACTTGAACCGAATACGGCTAACAAAATTGCTGCCGGCGAGGTTGTTGAACGCCCTGCAAGCATCGTTAAGGAGCTTGTTGAAAACGCTCTCGATGCAGGCAGCAGTGCCGTAACCGTGGAGATACGCAACGGCGGAATCGACTATATCAGAATAACCGATAACGGCAGCGGCATACCGAGTGATGATGTCCGCACGGCTTTTCTCCGCCATGCAACAAGCAAGCTCTCTTCTGCGGAAGAGTTAACCCATATTGAAACTTTCGGATTCCGCGGAGAAGCGCTTGCCTCTGTTGCGGCCGTTTCAAAAGTTTCAATGCGAACGAGAACCGAAGATGATGAATCCGGGACTTATGTTGCAATTGAGGGCGGTGTCGAAACGTGTTTCGAACCGTGCGGCTGCCCGACAGGCACAACAGTCGAAGTCAACGAGCTCTTTTTCAACGTTCCGGCAAGGTTGAAATTTCTTAAGTCTCCGCGAAGCGAAGCCGCATTTATCGGTGATTATGTCGTGCGTTTAATACTTGCAAACACTGATACGGCGATAAAATTCATTAATAACGGAAAGACCGTTTACCACAGCACCGGTGACGGCAGCCTTGAAAATGCATTGTTCTGCGTCTATGGGAACGCAATTTCGAACTCTTTGTACCCTGTTGAATTCGACAACGGTTACATTCGAGTCGGCGGCTATGTCGGCAGTGAGAGCATTGCGGGGAAGAACCGTGCAAAACAGAGCATATTCGTAAATCGGCGATACATTAAATCTTCACTTATCAGCAATGCTGCTCAGCGCGCATTCGATACAAGGCTGATGAGCGGAAGGTTTCCGTTTTTCGTGCTTGATATTACAATTTCGAGCAGAGAAATCGATGTTAATGTTCACCCAAACAAACTATCCGTCCGTTTTCGCGACGATGAACGTGTGGCTCTTTCCGTAACCCGCGCGATTGCGGAAGCACTGAACAGCGTGTCGACGGCCTATCCGTTTCCTGCATGCGCCGCTGAACAAGCGCCGTGTACAATCAAAGATTCCGATTCTGACAGTGCCTCCGCTCATATTATTTCAACAACGGGTCAACCAAACGCAGGAACCGGTCGATATGACAACATCGATGATTATGCGGAATCAACCAAGAATGTACAGTCGAACGAATCAGCTCTCGTTCGAGCGGAAGCTGTAAGTGAAGAATTTTCAACCGTCAGCGGAGACAGCTGTGGTGTGGAAACTGCCGCCGAAAATATTGATTGGAGTCTTAATAAACCGTCAAAGTGGATGCTTCGGGACAGCGGAGCCGCTGCAATACCTGATTTTATGCCGGACACACATTTCGAAAGGAATTTGGGTTCGATACCGTTTTATTCAAGCAATGCTGTGCCGACACAAAAGCTCGAAAAGCCTGAGCAGATTCGACTCGATGCCGATTCGTGTAACATTATCGGTACGGTATTCAACACATATATCATTGTGCAGCAAAATGATGCGGTTTACTATATCGACCAGCACGCGGCTCACGAAAGACTTCTTTATGAAAAGCTTGTCGCAGGGGAGCTTCGTTTCTGTTCACAGCTGCTCGTCATGCCGGATTATGTAAAGCTTGATCCCGTTGCGTATTCTTGCCTTGAGGATAATCTTGAGCGAATAGAGGAACTTGGTTTTTCTGTCGAGTTGTGCGGTGAACTCACAATCAGAATTTATGCCGTGCCAGATATTCTGAATTTTAACATTGTGAACGGCCGCACCCAAAACGGCCGCGGAATTGAAAGTTTTCTTAACGAGGCAATTGCGATCATTGAAGAAAACGGCAGTGTGGACGAAACGGAACTTGTTCGTTCAAAGCTCATAAAGGCTTCGTGCAAGCACGCTGTGAAAGGCGGAGATATGCTGGATGGACAGCAGGTGAAGGCGCTTGTTCAATCATATTGCGGCGGCAATGTTCCGCTGACTTGCCCGCACGGCCGACCTGTGATAATCAGCGTAAAAAAATCCGACCTTGAAAAACAGTTTAAAAGGGTGTTATGATGAAACAGAGGATTTATATAATTGCAGGCCCAACCGCAAGCGGAAAAACAGCAGCGGCGATAGGTGTTGCAAAGCGAATGAACGCAGAAATCGTCTCTGCGGATTCGATTCAAATTTACCGCGGACTCGATATCGGCTCTGCAAAGCCATCCGTTCAGGAACAATGCGGCGTTCCGCACCATCTGATTGACTGTGTTGACATCGAAGACAGGAGTTTTAATGTTGCAATGTTTCGGGAACGTGCCTCCGAAAAAATACGCGAAATCGCCTCTCGAGGAAAAAATGCGCTTGTTGTCGGAGGAACAGGCCTTTACATCAATGCTTTGACTTATCCGCTGAACTTCTCATCCGCTGAACCGAATATCGAGCGGCGTGAAGAGCTGAGCAAAATGGAGGATGCCGACCCCGGGTGCCTCCACAAAATGCTTAGCGCCATTGATCCCGCAACTGCCCAAAGATTGCATGTTAATGACAGAAAACGCATAATCCGTGCCATTGAAATCTTTGAACAGACGGGGCAGACCGCATCCGCGCACGGCGGAGATTTTTCAAACGCCCGCGGTGAAGAAATTGAATTTGAACCCATAATTGCCGCACTCTGTTTTTCCGACAGAGCGAAGCTCTATGAACGCATTGAGCGCAGAGTTGACCTTATGATCGAAAACGGATTGATTGATGAAGTTAAAGCCGTTGCGGAAAAGGGTTATGACCGAAGTTTGCCTGCACTCCAAGGGCTTGGGTATAAACAGCTTTTGATGTACCTTGACGGCGAATGCAGCTTTGATGAGGCAATTGAGCTTATAAAACGCGACACACGCCGATTTGCAAAAAGGCAGATCAGCTGGTTCAAACGTGATAAGCGTATACACAGTTTCTTTGCGGATAAAGAAACCGCTGATGGGCTTGTACAAAGCCTGTATGAATACTTTATGAACCCGGAGCTGTTTCAGGGAGATGCACCCGAAACAGAACAGGAAGGAGAATAAACCTGAATTATGTACGGAAAAGCATACAGCAACTTATTAATAAGTGAAAACGCTTTCAACACGGTTTGCAGACTTGAAGAAGAGCTTGCTCCCGTTTTTCGGCGGATTGAATCAATTGAATGTGAGAATGAAGCGAAAGTTCTTGCGGCTTTCCATAAGAACCGTGTTGCAGCGCATTATTTTAATCCGACAACCGGTTACGGTTATGATGACATCGGCAGAGATAATCTTGACAAAGTATTTGCGGACGCGTTCGGTGCCGAAAGTGCAATTGTCAGTCCGCAGCTTATTTCCGGAACTCATGCGATTTTTACTGTTCTTTCAGGGCTGCTTCGGCACGGCGATTTACTCCTGGCCGTTTCCGGAAAGCCATATGATACTTTGGTTGATGCGATAGGCGTTTCCGATGCCGAAGACGATGAAGCCGAGGCTGCAAACACCGTCGAATGCTCACTCAAGGAGCGCGGTGTGCGTTATTCACAGATAGATTTAAACGATGACGGGAGTTTTCGGCTTGAAAGCATTATTGAATGTATCGAACGGGAACATCCGAGGGTTGTTTACGTTCAGCGTTCACGCGGATATGCATGGCGGGAAGCTGTTCATCCGCAGGCAATGCAGCCGGTTTTCGATGAAGTGAAACGAATATCTCCGAACTCAATAATCGTTGTTGACAATTGTTACGGTGAATTCACCTGCAATTGTGAACCTTTGGCTGTCGGTGCGGATATCATTGTGGGTTCCCTTATCAAAAACCCGGGCGGCGGACTTGCTCCCACCGGCGGATACTTCGCAGGAAAGAAATCTGCTGTGGACAGAATAGCAAACTCAATGACGGTTCCCGGCATAGGCAGGGAAGCGGGGTCGTATTTCGGAAGTTATCTCCCGTTTTATCAGGGCTTTTTCAGTGCTCCGCATGTTGTTGCGCAAAGCCTCAAGACTTCGGCGCTGTTTGCAAAGGCTTTTGAATATCTGAAACTGCCCACGATGCCTCCGAGTGATGCTGTGCGTTCCGATATCGTGCAGTCGCTGCGTTTTGATACCAAGGAAGAACTCATTGATTTCTGTGCATGCATCCAGGCAGTTGCGCCTGTTGACGGGTATGTTGTTCCCGAGCCGTGGGCAATGCCGGGGTACAGCCACGATGTTATTATGGCGGCGGGCACTTTTATCCAGGGCGCATCCATTGAACTTTCCGCCGATGCGCCGATCTGCAAACCGTACACAGCATACGTTCAGGGTGCATTAAACTATTCTCACGGTCGGCTTGCCGTGATGAGGGTTTTGACTTCTCTGCTTGATAAAAAAGGCTGCGGCACGAATGTGTTAACCGACTGAAACTGAGGTGTAGAATGAAAAAATGTGTTCTTTATGACGGAAAAGTTTGCAATGACTGCGGTGAATGCAATCGCTGCGACCTTGATCCCGGCAAAATTTGCGACAATTGCGGAAAATGCCTTCAAAGAGGCAGCGATGAATTCAACAGCATAATTTATCGTTATCCGGCGGAAGACGAGAATGAGTGCGAATGCGGATGCGAATGTGATCATCACGAAAACGGTGAAGAATTGAATTCCGCAGATTTTGACGAATTCCTCGATGAACCTATAGAGCTCGACGTTCCGGATCCTATTCAAATCGACCCTGCGCTTGCCGCCGAATGGGAGCGGCGACTCGCAGAATCTTTTCGCGAGGATGCTCGGCGGGAAGCGGCTTCGGATGATGCTCCGAAAGGTCTTTACGCCGTGCGCAAACGCCGCGAACGAAAGTGACGGGGGAGTATTGCTCCGTTCCGCAAATAACTCGAAGTATTTTAAGATACGGCAATGTGCAGCAAGGCTTATCCGCTGTTCATTGCCGTAAATTTTTTTGCAAGGTCGGATCGGATGTCAACCGTTATTCGGTTTCGTCCGGCTCGTTTCCGTTTTTTGTGTCCGCATCAGCAGTGCCGCTTTTTTTCCCTTTAAGGCTGATAACCTCGGCAGCAAAACGCCGTCTGTCCTCTGCCTGAGGAACATAGTGTTTTCGCGTTGTATTGACGTCTTTTTGGCCTAAAACATCCGCAACAAGGTAAATATCTCCGGATTCACGGTACAGCATGGTTCCGTATGTGCTGCGCAGCTTATGCGGGGAGATTCTTTTCAGCGGAGCAGCAAGCGCAGCATATTTTTTCACAAGGTTTTCGATTGCGCGAACCGTCATGCGTTTGTTCTGCATTGAAAGAAACAAAGCCTTTTCGTGACCCGGCTGCGCAGTCATGTTTTCTCGACGCAGCATATAATTCAGCAAAGCCTCTCGAACCTCGCTCCCGAAAACAAGCACATCCTGGTTGCCGCCCTTGCGGACGATTCGCACTTCGTTTGACATAAAGTTTAAATCATCGATATTAATCCCGACAAGTTCACTGATGCGCATTCCCGTACCCAAAAAAAGTGTCACTATCGCAGTGTCACGAACCTGCGTCTGTTTATGATATTTTTTTTGAGCAGGAGACAGCCCTTCGCCGCTTTCAACAACTGTCAGCATTGCATCAATTTCATCCGGTTCAAGCTTGACTATCGGCTTTTCATGCACCTTGGGTGTGTCTGCCAAAGCTGCGACGTTGCGCGTTATTCTTCCTTTTTTATAAAGATACTTAAAAAAAGAGCGTACAGAAGAGAGTTTACGCGCCTTGGCTCGTTCACCGTTTGTAATATATTCTTCTTTTTCGTAATCTTCAGAATCGGTTTCCGCAGGATACATAGCAACGTATTCGAGGTAGCGTTCGATGTGATCGATTGAAACATTTTCAAGAATCGAACAGTCAATATCACGTATGCTCAGTAATCCCGAGCATAAGCTGTCGCTGATCAAAAACTTAAAAAAAAGCTTCAGGTCAAGAGCATATCCGTACCGTGTGAGAACGCTTGTTGACGGTTCGATGCCGCGGAAAAACTCCGCGCAAATCGGCGGCAAATCTTCGAGCAATGCGCGCAGTTTGAGCGTATACACGCGGGTTCTTTCATTTGAATAGTCTTCACTCATATTTTATACTTAAAGTAATACTTGCATCGTAACAGCCGAACGTATTGAAACTGAAAAGCGGGGAAAAACACTGTTTCTGTTCTTCCTAACTATTCGCAAAATGCATGTTTTGCGAATAGTTAGGAAGAAACACATTCATAAACAGTTTTAATGGCTTCCGTTTACACTTCCTTGCATTTTAAAACATACGCCAGACTTGTTATGTCAGTTCTGCTTTTTGAGGTTTGCAGCTGCAGTTGTTGCAAGCTTATCGCACCGGTTGTTGTATGGATTATCCGCATGCCCCTTAACTTTGCGCCAATCAAGTTTGTGAACCCGCTGCAATTCCAAAAGTCTTTCCCAAAGTTCTCGGTTTTCAACAGGCTTTCCGGAGGCTGTTTTCCAGCCGTTTTTCAGCCAATTCCATATCCAGCCGTTATTAAACCCGTTGCACAGATATGCGCTGTCCGTATATAACTCGACTTCACACGGCTCCCTAAGCAGTTCGAGTGCTTTAATTGCCGCTGTAAGCTCCATGCGGTTGTTCGTTGTCATTTTTTCGGCTCCGCTTATTTCTTTTTTTGCTTCGCCGTATATAAGCACCGCACCCCAGCCGCCGACTCCCGGATTTCCTGAGCATGCACCGTCAGTATAAATTACAACTCGCTTCATTAAAATCAGTTCCTATGCTGAATTGATTTACACATCATATTTTGATTACCCGATGTTGAAATTGTACGATGATTCAACTTCAACATTCGGAATATCCGAATCGGCAGCGTCATCCGCGGATGACGAACCCTCATATCGGAATTCATCATTGTATGCATCCTCTTCATCATATGCTTCGGATTCGTCATGACAATTTGCGGATTGCGGAAGCGGAATAAACACGGGCGCACCGTCCTTAAACTTCCATTCTCCGAAAACACCGCGAAACTCTGCTCCGAGTTCAAGATGCAGCATGGCAATGCCGCAGTCAACCCCGCCGAACCCCCAATTGTTTGAATTGTTTATGAGTTCAATGCTGTCTTCCTTTATATCAAGCTCCCACGGCTGCTTATTGAGAGCCGAAGGCGAAAGCCGTGCGCAGTTGACAGCCTCCTGCTGCCATGCCGGAAGCGCTGAAAACGCTGCGGCATTCAATCCGGTGAGCTGTTCGATGCTTTTCTTCTTTGTGTGTTTAACTTTTCCGTCATAAAAGCCAAATGCGATAATGCAGGCAAGCGTTTCATCTTCCTTAATGTCCACAAATTCACGAACCTTTGACTTTTTATATGAAGCGCCGAGCCAGCATGTTGCAATTCCGCGGGCAGTGCATTCAAGAACAAATGCCTCGCCGATATAACCGCCCATGTATTTGCTGCCCTTCTTTGTTATGACTGCCGCAAAACCTTTTGTTCCTGCAACTCTGCCGTAAGCCAAAAAAATGGATTTCAGAACCCCGTCCTTTGAACGCAAAACAAGCCGTGCTTCATCGTTGTTGAGCCCTGCTGCGAATTTTTTCAGTTCAGTGAAAGTTTTTTGATCCACCGTATCTGAAAACTCACGTACGGATGTCCTGTTTTTTATTGATTTATACCAATTTAAAGTCATATCATTCATAATGATGTACACTCCCCCGTTTTCATTAGAATTATTTATTAAACAAAATCTTCTTGAGATACTGACCGGTGTAGCTGTTCTCAACAAGCGCAACCTGCTCCGGTGTTCCGCAAGCCACAATGCTGCCGCCGCGATCTCCACCCTCAGGTCCGAGATCAATGATATAATCCGCCGTTTTAATTACGTCGAGATTGTGTTCAATAACAAGGACACTGCTGCCGCTGTCGCAAAGGCGTTCAAGAATGGAAAGCAATCGTTCAACATCAGCAACATGCAATCCTGTCGTCGGCTCATCGAGAATATACAGTGTTCTGCCTGTATCGCGCCGAGCAAGCTCATTCGCAAGCTTGACGCGCTGCGCTTCGCCGCCGGAAAGTGTTGTTGAGGACTGTCCGAGTTTTATATAGCCCAGCCCGACATCAAAAAGCGTCTGCAATTTCTTCGCAATTTTGGGATGCGCCGAAAAGAACTCCAATGCCTGCTCAACCGTCATATCAAGTACGTCCGCAATTGTTTTGCCGCGGTATCGAACTTCCAGAGTTTCACGATTATACCGTTTGCCCTTGCATACCTCGCATGGAACATACACATCGGGCAAAAAATGCATCTCTATCTTTATTATACCATCACCGCGGCAGGATTCGCAACGTCCGCCTTTAACGTTAAAGCTGAATCTACCGTTTGTATATCCGTGCATTTTTGCATCGGGCGTCATTGCGAACACTTCACGGATAAGGTCAAAAACGCCCACATAGGTTGCGGGATTGCTTCGCGGCGTCCTGCCGATAGGTGATTGGTCGATATCGATTACCTTATCAAGATACTGAACTCCGCTTATACTGTCAAACTCGCCCGATTTTGTCCGTGCCCGATTGAGCATTCGCAGCAATGTATTTCGAATTATTCCGTTCACAAGGCTTGATTTTCCCGAACCGGAGACGCCGGTTACACATGTGAATACACCGAGCGGAATTTTCACCGTGATATTTTTAAGATTGTTTTCACGACAACCCTCAACGCACAGCCAACGTTCATCGGACGGTTTTCGGCGTTCCTCCGGAATGGGAATAAAACGCTTACCGCTCAGAAACTGCCCGGTTATGGATTCCGGAGCATTCATTATATCCTCAACGCTGCCCTGTGCAACAACATACCCGCCGTGCACGCCGGGACCGGGGCCGATATCTACAATGTAATCCGCACTGCGCATGGTATCTTCGTCATGTTCGACAACAATAAGAGTATTGCCGAGGTCTCGGAGTCCTTTCAGCGTTGCAAGCAGGCGGTCATTATCGCGCTGATGCAGCCCTATGCTCGGTTCATCCAAAATATAGAGAACGCCGACAAGGCCCGAGCCTATTTGAGTTGCAAGCCGAATGCGCTGTGCCTCTCCTCCGGAAAGGCCTGATGCCGAGCGTGAAAGTGTGAGATATTCCAACCCGACGTTGACAAGAAAGCGCAGTCTGGCCTTCAGCTCCTTGTAAATTCGGGAGGCAATAATCTTTTCTGATTCCGAAAGGACAAGCCCGTCTATAAAAGCAAGAACGTCGGTTATGGACATGCCGCACACGTCCGCAATCGACTTATTCCCGATTGTAACTGCAAGCACTTCGGGCTTAAGTCGCTTTCCTCCGCATGTCGGACAGGTTATTTTGCTCATAAATGCTTCGTAAGCTTCCTTCATGGAATCGGATTGAGTTTCGTGATAACGTCTTTCAAGAGTGGGTATAACGCCTTCGAATTCCGTTTCGAAAAAACCGCCGCCGTAATCTCTTTCGTACTCAACATGAATTCTCTTTCCGCCCGTACCGTAAAGAATCACCTTGCGGATTTCTTCGGGCAGCTCGCGCCACGGTGTATCCGGCGAAAAACCGTATTCGTCAGCGAGTGCTTTTAAATACATGCTTGCAATTCCGTTTGCGGAATTCCATCCCATTGCGGCAATCGCACCTTTGTTCAAAGACAGCGAATCATCCGGAACAACAAGCAGCGGATCGATTTTTTCCTGATAACCAAGGCCGGTGCAGTCCGGGCAGGCACCGAACGGACTGTTGAACGAGAACATTCGCGGTGACATTTCTTCAATGCTGATACCGCACTCATGACAGGCAAAATTCTGAGAAAAAAGCAGCTCCTCCACACCGTCTTCAACGATGATTCCCCCGTTTGCGGCCTTTTTTTCAGCGGGAATATTCTCCTCTGCCGCATCCCTGTCGGGCAGGATATCAACCTTTGCGAGCCCGTCGCCGAGCGCAAATGCTGTTTCCAACGAATCGGTAAGTCTTGAATCAATGCCTTCCTTGATAACAAGACGATCGATAACGACATCGATGCTGTGTTTGAGCTTTTTGTCAAGTTTGGGAACATCATTGATATCGTAAACCGTGCCGTCAATCTTAACGCGCACATAGCCGTCTTTACGTATCTGTTCAAGCAGCTTAACATGTTCGCCTTTTTTTGCACGTATTACAGGCGCAACGATGAGTATCCTTGAACGTAACGGGAGCAGTTTAACTTTATCAACCACCTGGTCTATGCTTTGGCGCGCAATTTCCCTTCCGCATTTGGGACAATGCGGAACGCCGACACGCGCAAAAAAAAGCCTCAGATAGTCATAAATCTCCGTAACGGTACCGACTGTTGACCTCGGGTTGTTTGATGTGCTTTTCTGGTCAATTGAAACCGCAGGTGAAAGCCCTTCGATGTAATCAACATCGGGTTTGTCCATTTGGCCCAAAAACTGGCGGGCATATGTCGAAAGAGACTCGACATATCGCCGCTGCCCTTCTGCAAAAATCGTTTCAAACGCAAGTGAAGATTTTCCGGAACCCGAAAGTCCGGTAAAAACAATCAGTTTATCTCTCGGAACAGTTAAATCTATGTTTTTCAGGTTATTCTCTCGTGCGCCTTTTATTGTTATGCAATCCTTCATTTTTTGTCATATCTCTTTTCTTGCGTGATTCATTCAAAATACGAGTTATTTTCTTGTTCTTCCGCGTGCCTTTTTTCGACTGCCGGGAGTTCCGGGCTTTGCTCCGCGTTTTGTTCCGGGCGTTGGTGCGGAATCCGATGCTCCATCCGACCTGCCCTGCAATCTGTACAGTTCATCGCGAAGCTTTGCGGCAGTTTCAAACTCAAGCTCCATGGCGGCACGCTGCATCTGTTCGGTCAGCAAAGCAATCTTTTCGGCTTTTTCGTCCTCGTTCATTCCCGCAGCAGCATCTTCAACCGCGCCTGATATTTCTATTATGCCGTGAACAGCCTTCTTAATGCTCTTGGGAGTTATTCCGTGTTCAATGTTAAACGCCTGCTGCTTGGCTCGCCTGCGGTTTGTTTCATCAATCGTGCTTTGCATTGAGTCCGTTATCGTGTCTGCATACATGATAACATATCCGTCAACATTGCGTGCTGCTCTGCCGACAGTCTGAATCAGCGACGTTGACGACCGCAGGAAGCCTTCCTTGTCAGCATCAAGTATAGCAACAAGCCCGACTTCCGGAAGATCCAGTCCCTCTCGCAACAGGTTTATGCCTACGAGAACATCGAATTCTCCGAGTCGAAGATCCCGAATGATTTCCATGCGCTCCATTGTGTCAATATCTGAATGCATATAGCGCACTTTGATGCCGATTGAATCAAGATGTTCCGTCAGCATTTCCGCCATGCGTTTCGTGAGCGTTGTAACAAGCGTGCGATAGCCCTTGGCTGCATTTTTATTCACTTCGGAAATCAAATCATCAATCTGCCCCTTGACGGGACGAATGTAAATCTCCGGATCAAGCAGCCCTGTCGGCCTGATTATCTGCTCAGCAATGTTTGCTGCTCTTGCAAGTTCGTATTCGGCAGGAGTCGCGCTGACGCACACAAGCTGTTTTATGCGTTCTTCAAACTCTTCGAACTTCAGCGGACGATTGTCAAAAGCGCTTGGAATACGGAATCCGTAATCGACAAGTTCGGTCTTGCGTGCAAGGTCTCCTCTGTACATTGCCCTTATCTGCGGAATTGTAACATGGGACTCATCGATAATTGTCAGGAAATCATTGCCCATAAAATCAAGCAGCGTAAACGGCGGCTGTCCGGGTTTTCGCCCGTCAAAGTACCTTGAGTAGTTTTCTATGCCCGAGCAATAGCCTATTTCCCGCATCATTTCCATGTCATAAAGCGTACGCTGCTCAAGCCGCTGCGCCTCAACGAGCTTGTTTTGCGCCTTCAGCTCATCAACGCGATTTTTCATATCCTGCTCGATCTGTTCAAGTGCAGATTCAATCTTTTCTTTTCCGGTCGCATAGTGTGTTGCAGGAAAAATCACCGCATGAGCAAGAGCCGCCGCAGGAATTCCCGTAACGGCGTTAACCTCGCTTAAGGATTCAATTTCATCGTCGAAATACTCAACCCGAACAGCTCTGTCATACGCATTCATCGGGAATATCTCAACAATATCACCGCGAACACGAAAAATGCCGCGACTGAATTCATAGTCATTGCGCTGATATTGAATGTCTACAAGTCTTTTTATCAGTTCTTCGCGGGGAAATACCGCACCTTTGCGCAGTGATATGCTCATTCGCATGTATTCTTCCGGACTGCCCAAAGCATAGATGCAGGAAACTGATGCAACGATAATAACATCCTTGCGTTCATTAAGTGAACACGTCGCACTGTGGCGCAAGCGGTCGATTTCCTGATTTATGTCCGCCGTTTTTTCAATGTATGTATCGGAAGAAGCAATATAAGCTTCCGGCTGGTAGTAGTCATAATATGAAACAAAGTATTCAACTGCATTATTCGGAAAGAACTCACGAAATTCCGAACAAAGCTGTGCCGCAAGCGTCTTGTTATGCGCAATGACAATTGTCGGCTTCTGTACGCGTTCGATAAGCTTTGCCATTGTGAATGTTTTTCCTGAGCCTGTAACGCCCAAAAGAACCTGAAGCTTGTCACCCGAAAGCACGCCGTTTGCAAGCGTATCGATTGCCTGAGGCTGATCGCCCTGCGGTTCAAAGGGCGAAACAACTTTAAATTCTGCCATAGTATAAACTCCTTTTGCTCAATCCGCCGAACCGGATTATGTACACGGTCGGCTAACCGCACTATGATTATACCACAAGAATTTTAAATGTGAAATACCTAATCGAAATGATTAAAACTTTATTTTCAAAGCAAATGCTTCAGCTGTGCACACAACAGCAGTGCGCAGTCTGATACAAAAGCATATTCCGGCATTGCAGGAAAACATTTCGTTTGAAATTATCAACAAAAACTGTTAATCTTTCTGTACGGCATATTAAAATGTTGCGGAGGTTCAGAATGGAAGTGTTGTTTGTTATATGGGCGGGAATCATTCCGCTTGTTCCGCTTATAGGTGTTCAACTGTTTAAGCAGCGCTGTGACAAAAGGAAAGCTGCTGTCTGCCGCTTGCTTTTTTTCGGACAAGCGATTCTTTCGCTTACATACATAGCTGTGTATTTCGGTATTATCGGCTGACAGTATTCTGAGCAGGCATTCGGTGAGATTGCTGAAGAAGCAATCCACTGCAACGATTGCGTTGATTTGTTTGCCCGAAGCTTGTTTGGCAAGGCAGCAATTGCAAAGGGACCGACCGCTGCGCGGACAGTCCCCGATGCATTATTATTCAGGATACTTATGCTTGCCGGGCTTTACTCGTGAACATCGCAAGCGCGGTCTTTTTCTGCAAGCATATCAGCTGGGACCAGACGTTTTTTGAAAATAAAGTTGTACAATGCCTGACCTACAGCAGTGCAGATTATAACGGATGCTACAGCCTCGATGATTCCGTTCAAAGTCACGACACCGAGCATCATCTTGAACAGAGCATCCGCTGTTGCTGCTCCGAACTGTGCCATACATGCATCTTTTGCAAACAGATAGAAAGCTCCGAGGAAGAGGATCGTGTTCGTAATTGTTCCGACAAAGGCGGCGACCGCCATGCTTGAAATTCGAGTCTTGTCAAACTTGTTAAAAAGCGTGTACACCGCACGGGACGTAACTCCGATCATGATTCTCGGTACAATAAGGCATATAATCATAAGCCCTACAGTTTTTAATCCGCCGGCATTCATGATTATCATTGCAAACGCATCGGGTTCGGTGAAGCATTTAATGACGGATGTCAATCCGAAAACGAGGCCGAAAAACATTCCGCCCTTAAACCCAAGAAAGTAGGACGCAATGATAACGGGAACCTGAATGATGACGATCGCCGCAACGCTTGTCGGGATAAACCCAAGCCCGGGTACGAATGCCATGATAAGCATAATGGCAAGAAACAGCGCGTAAGTCGTCAGGACTTTTGTGTTGAGTGACTTCATAATCATCCTCCGGCACATTTATTTTGCTGCGGGTATTATAGCTGAAAATTCTTTGCTTGGCAACATGCAAAGAACACATATATTCGGAAAAATCCGTTTTTGGGCATTTGCCGTGCAACACTTTATTCCGGCTGTTTTTTCGAGACCTGTTTCATTTCCTGATTATGCAGGGAAAGTCTAACGGATGAGCAATTCGGCGGCTTGCATGTGCAGGTGCATGATGTGTTTGCTTTTGCAGGGAAACTTTTTATAAAAAATGTTTGATGCAAAAGAAAAAATATCGCCGCAAACGTAATATATAATATTACTGTCAATATATTGGCCGATTCCACTTTATTTGCGGACGAAAATCAACTATAATAGGGTTTGAACAAAAAAGATTGAGCAATTTCGGTCTTTCCGGATGTTGTCATGATGTTTCAAACAGCCGCTGACCGGATAAGAATTGTTCTAAACATATTCCGAAGGAGGAAAAAGAATTGAAAAAACTTTTGCTTGGCAATGAAGCTATTGCAAGAGGTGCTTACGAAGCAGGCGTTCGCGTTTCAAGCGCATATCCCGGCACGCCCAGCACCGAAATCAACGAAAACGTTGCGACTTACCCCGAGATTTACTCCGAATGGGCCCCCAACGAAAAGGTTGCCGTAGAGGTTGCTCTCGGTGCAGCCGTAAGCGGTGCACGCAGCCTTGCATGTATGAAACACGTCGGCTTGAATGTTGCAGCCGATCCGTTCTTCACCGCAACCTACACCGGCGTTAATGCAGGCATGGTCGTTGTTGTTGCCGACGATCCCGGCATGCATTCATCCCAAAACGAGCAGGATACCCGTATGCTTGCACGCGCATCCCACGCACCGGTTCTTGACCCTTCCAACAGTCAGGAATGCAAGGACTTTCTCAAGCTTGCTTACGAAATCAGCGAAAAATACGACACTCCCGTCATTCTCCGTGTCACCACCCGCATTGCACATGCAAGAACCCTTGTTGAACTCGACGAACGTGTTGAAGTTCCCCTTCGCGAATACAAACGTGACATCAAGAAATACGTTTCAATGCCCGCAAACATGATCGCCCGTCATCTCTATGTTGAAGAGCGCGAAAAGAAGCTTGCCGAAGATGCAAACACTCTTCCCATCAACCGTATCGAATGGGCGGACAGGAAAATCGGCGTCATCACAAGCGGTGCGGCATATAACTACGTAAAAGAAGCAATGCCCACAGCATCCGTGCTGAAGCTCGGTCTTGCATACCCCATGCCCCGCAAACTCATCGAAGAGTTCGCAGCAGGCGTTGACACCCTCTATGTAATCGAGGATATGGAGCCCTTCTATGAGGACACCATCAAGTCTTGGGGCATCAAGTGCAGCGGCAAAGACCGCACCGGCGTTCAGGGTGAGCTTTTTGCACGCAAGATTGCAAACAAGTTTAACGGCGAAGAGGAAGCAGGTCCCATGAACACTCAGGGCATTCCCATGCGTCCCCCCGTACTCTGCCCCGGCTGCCCTCACAGGGGTCTTTATTACGTACTCGGCAAGCTCAAGCTCACGGTATGTTCCGATATCGGCTGCTACACTCTCGGTGCGCTGCCTCCTCTCAGCGGAGTTGACACATGCGTATGTATGGGTGCATCCATCGGAATGGCACACGGCATGGAAAAGGCACGCGGTCATGAGCAGGCAAAGAAAACAGTTGCAGTTCTCGGCGACTCCACCTTCTGCCACAGCGGCCTCACCGGACTTCTCAACATGGCATACAATCGCGCCGTCGGCACGGTTATCATTGCCGATAACTCCATCACCGGCATGACCGGTCACCAGAACAACCCCGCAAACGGCTACGACATCCACGGCGAACCCACAACAAGCCTTGATATTCTCAAGCTCTGCGATGCAATGGGCATCAAGCATGTTCGCGTTGTCGATCCGTTCGACGTTAAAGAACTCGAAAAGGTTGTCCGCGAAGAGACCGAGCGTGAAGAGCTTTCCGTTATTATCTCCCGCCGTCCCTGTGCGCTTATTGTTAAGCAGCCCGGCACGCCGTTCATCTGCGACACAACAAAGTGCAAAAACTGCGGTATGTGTATGAAAATCGGCTGCCCCGCCATTCGCAAAACGGAAACCGGCGTTGCCGTTGATCCCACACAGTGCGTTGGCTGCGGACTTTGCGAACAGCTTTGTCACTTTGGCGCACTCCACACCGAAGCTTAAGGAGGGTTAATTATATGTTTAACATTGTTATCGTCGGCGTCGGTGGGCAGGGCACACTGCTTGCCAGCAAAATTCTCGGCCAGCTTGCAATGAACAACGGCTACGAGGTTCGCGTCAGCGAGGTTCACGGTATGAGCCAGCGCGGCGGCAGCGTTGTGACTTATGTTCGTATCAGCAATGATCAGCCTCTCTATTCCTCCATTGTTGAGCAGGGTCAGGCTGATATCGTCCTTGCATTCGAGGATCTCGAAGCTCTGCGCGCACTCCCGTATCTCAAGTCGGAAGGCACGATGGTTGTTAACACACAGAAGATACTGCCCATGCCCGTTATTACCGGTGCCGCAAAGTATCCTGAAGATTGCCTTGAAAGGGTTGAAAACGCCTGCAAGACGATCAAGCTCAACGCTGTTGAAATTGCACACGAATGCGGAACTTACAAGGCTGCAAACGTCGTTTTGATGGGTGTTGTTGCAAAGATGCTTCCCTTCCCCGTTGAGGAATGGCACAAAGCAATCGAACAATGCGTAAAGCCCAAATTCCTTGAAATCAATATCAAGGCCTTTGATCGCGGTTACGGCATCTGAGTTGGCTTTTATCACGGGCACTGCTGACAGCAGCCCAAATAAAACTATGTACGATTTCACAAGTTCAATTAACAGAGCCCGTACCGGCTCCATAAAGATTGACATGGCACCCGAGCCCGTAAAGGGCTCGGGTCTTGTGCCGTTGACAATCGCAGATCAGGAATTTGCAGTTGCTCCGGAAATTACAGACGCTGTCTGCAAGGCCGCTGCCCATGGCATTTACGGTTACACCTATGCCGATTCGGAGTACCGCAGCGCAGTTAACTCGTGGATGCTCCGCAGGCACAACTGGAACATTTCAAAGCATAACCTCTTTACGGTGAACGGCGTTGTTACCGCTCTCGGCATTGCTGTGCGTGCATTGACGACCGAGGGAGACGGGATTGTGATTCAACCGCCCGTTTATCCCCCGTTTGCAGGCACAGTACGCAAGAATAACCGTATTCTCGTTGAAAACCCGCTTATTCTGCGCAGCAATACCTATGAGATCGATTTTGATGATTTGGATTCAAAAACACGTCCTCAAAATGTAAAGATGCTCATACTTTGCAGTCCGCATAATCCTGTCGGCAGAGTATGGACAAAGCAGGAATTGCTCCGACTCGGCGAAATCTGCAAACGCAACAACATAATCGTTCTTGCAGACGAGATACATAACGATCTCATTCATAACGGCGCCGAGCACACTGTATTTGCATCGCTTGGTGATTTTGCCGACTTTACGGTCACATGTACGGCTGTAAGCAAAACATTTAACCTTGCAGGTCTTGCGTGTTCAAATATCCTTATTTCCAACGACACAATTGCAGACCGATTCAAAGCAGCCGCCGAACGCGAAAACACAAGCTGCGTTCCTTATTTTGCGCGTGCAGCGACAATCGCTGCATACACGAAGGCAGAACAATGGCTTGATGAACTGAACGGTGTTATCGAATCAAATTTCAATTTGCTGTATTCTTTTCTCCGAACCGAACTTCCGATGCTGAATGCAATTCGGGCAGAGGGCACATACCTTGCATGGATTGATATGCGCAGCCTCGGACTGTCGGATTCCGCACTTGAAGAGTTAATGCTTAAGAATTACCTTGCGTTGGATGAGGGTTATATCTTTGGCACCGTCGGCAGCGGATTCGAGCGTTGGAATCTTGCATTGCCTCAAAATGAACTCAAGGCTGCACTTGAAAGACTTAAAGCCGCCGTGCTTTCGCTGCAATCCAAGCAATGAAGATTGTTCGCTTTTAAAAAGCCTTTTTGAAAGCGTAAGCAAATCAACCATTCACTGTTCCCAAAATGCTTAATTTAAACCTGTTAAACAAAGAACAGCTTGAAGCTGTTCAAACTACCGAAGGACCGCTGCTCGTGCTTGCAGGCGCGGGCAGCGGCAAAACCCGCGTATTGACATACCGAATTGCCAACCTTGTTGAAAACCATGGTGTTCCGCCTTGGGCAATTCTTGCACTCACATTCACAAATAAAGCCGCACGCGAAATGAGGGAGCGTATCGAAAGCCTTCTGTCCGAAGATTCCTCTGATATGTGGGTCACGACTTTTCATTCGTTCTGTGCAAAAATACTTCGTTTTGATATTGATAAACTCGGATATGACAACCGTTTTGTGATTTACGATGAGCAGGATCAGACTTCATTGATAACCGACCTCATGAAGTCCTGCAACATAGACGAAAAAAAGCTTCCGAAGGGTGCAATAAAAGCGAAAATCAGCGAAGCCAAGAACTCGTCCGAAGCTCCTGAAACATACATACTGCAATCAGGTGACGGGAGTGATAAACTCATTGATTTATATCGGGCTTATCAAAAACGCTTAAAAGAGTGCAACGCTCTCGATTTTGACGATTTGCTTCTTAAAGGACTTGAATTGCTCGAAAAATGTCCTGATGTCCTGCAAAAATATCGACGCAAATTCAGATATGTGCTTGTTGACGAGTATCAGGACACAAACCACCCGCAGTACAGAATCGTTCAGCTTATTTGCAAAGAGCATCAAAATATTTGCGTAGTGGGCGACGACGATCAAAGCATTTACGGTTGGCGCGGTGCGGATATCCGCAATATTCTTGAATTTGAGAAGGACTTTAAGTCCGCAAAGGTTATTCGTCTTGAACAGAACTATCGTTCGACAAAAGCGATACTGGATTGTGCAAACAAGATAATCGTCCATAATACGGGCCGAAAGGGCAAAAACCTTTGGACAGCTAAGCCCGGAGGTCAGCCCGTTGAGTTTAAGTTGGTTGATAACGAACGCGATGAAGCATACAGCATTGCACGGACTATTTCCGAACAGCATCGTTTCGAAAAACGCAGCTACAATGATTTTGCAATACTCTATCGCACCCATGCCCAAAGCCGAATCATTGAATCGGTGCTTGCAACCGGGTTCGGAATTCCGCTTACCGTAATCGGAGGTACGCGTTTCTATTCACGCCGCGAAGTCAAGGATCTTTTATGTTACATTAAGCTGATTGCAAATCCGAACGACGATGTTTCCTTTAAGCGAATCATCAATGTTCCCAAGCGCGGCATCGGCGATACAACAATTAAAACGATTGAAATGGCTGCATCGACACATGATATGTCAATGTTCATGATTTGTGCCGCTGAGGGAATGCTCCCCCCCAGAGTGAGTTCAAAAATCAAGCCGTTCATCGACCTTATGCGAGAGTTTTTTGCAAAAAGATATGAATTGGGTCTTGACAGCTTGATGGAGTTTATCATTGACAAAACAGGCTACATTGAGTATATCACTGCTCAGGATGATGACAAATCGGATGACCGGCAAGAGAATATCGAGGAGCTTATCGGTACAATGCGTGAACATGAGCAGCAGTTGAACGACGGCGACGATGCTCTTCAGAGTTTTCTTGAAATCGCTGCGCTCAACACTGAAACGGATAACATTGATGAAAGTGACGGAACGGTAAAGCTCATGACGCTGCATTGCGCAAAAGGCTTGGAGTTCCCGGTTGTATTTATTCCGGGCATGGAACAGGATATCTTCCCTTCGTCGCGTTCAAAAAACGACCCGACTCGTGTTGAAGAAGAGCGTCGGCTGTGCTATGTCGGTGTTACAAGAGCGATGGAAAAGCTGTATTTGTACGCAGCACGCGAACGGCATCTGTACGGCTCAATTCAACGGAACGACCCTTCAATTTTTCTTGAAGAAATGGAACTTATCGATCCCGAGACCGTGCCGATGCGCCGCAATTCATTCGGCAGTGCTTCCTCATTTTTCCGTGACGGCGGTTCCGTTCAGAATGCTGTAAAATACGCAAAACAGAACGGCTATGTGAGCGGAGGTCAAACTCCGCGCGTTTCAGAAGATGTATTGTCGGAAATACGTCGAATCAACGGTCTCGCCCAAAAGCCCGACACAGTTCGCCCATACGCCCGACAATCGGTTTCTTCCGGTTCAACGGGCTTTTCTCCCAACAAAAGCAAACCAAGAGTTCGTCTCTGCGGCGGACAACGTGTTTCGCATCCGCAATTCGGAAAAGGAACTGTTGCTGCCGTTGATGAAGGTTCGGGAATTGTTACCGTTAAGTTTGACACAAACGGCGTCAGGAAACTTGCAGCGGCATATGCTCCGCTTAAAGTGATTACAGAGGAATGAAACTGAGCGAATCATAAAGGAGTGTAAACCATGAGCGAAATGCGTGATAAACAAAACAATGCTGCGGTTCCCTCAAACATGCAGCAGGACGGCACTCGAATTGAAGTTGAAGCAGATAAACCGATATCAACAACGCGTATGCAGCAGCTTGTTGATGCGCTGAACACTTACTCGAATGCATACTATTTCGGCAGTGAACCGTTGATAAGCGATGCTGAATTCGATGCGTTGATGGAGGAATTGAGTCAACTCGAACAAGCTTCCGGAATCGTCCTGCCCGATTCGCCGACACATCGGGTAGGCGGAGATGCTGTCACTGCCTTTGAGCCGCACACGCACATCGCGCGGCTTTGGAGTCTCGACAAAGTCAAAACAACTCAGGAATTGCTGGATTTTAGCCAAAAATGCCGTCGTGCCGCAGGAAATACGGAAAACGGCAGTGTGGAAAATCCCGAATTTGTGCTGGAATATAAGTTCGATGGGTTAACGATCAACCTGACATACGATAACGGGATTCTCGTTCAGGCCGCAACACGCGGAAACGGCATTACAGGCGAAGGTATACTTGCACAGGCAAAAACAATTCGCTCGATTCCGCTTACCGTGCCGTATAAAGGCAAATTTGAAGTTCGCGGCGAATGTTATATGCGCCTTTCCGTTCTTAAAGAGCTGAATGACAGCGGTGAGGAAAGCCTGAAAAATGCACGAAATGCAGCAGCCGGTGCGATCCGCAACCTTGACCCGCAGATAACTGCCAAGCGAAAGCTTGATTGTGTATGCTACAATATCGGATACATTGAAGGAATGAAATTCTCCTCAAGACGTGAAATGTACAGTTTCATGCGTGACAACGGACTGCCAATGAGTGATTTTATATACTTTGGTGATATTAACGGTGTTATCTCTGAAATTGAAAAAGCAGCGGAGCGAAGGAGCAGTCTTGATTTTCTTATCGACGGAATGGTAATCAAGCTTAATGATGTCGGCCTCTTTGAGAAAATGGGCTGTACGGACAAATTCCCCCGCGGAGAAATTGCATACAAATTTGCTGCGGAAGAGCTTATAACCACCGTGCTTGATATAACTTGGGAAGTCGGTCGAACGGGAAAGCTCACACCTCTTGCGCATCTTGAGCCGGTTGATTTCATGGGAGTCACTGTCAAACGCGCTACACTCAATAATTATGATGATATTCTGCGTAAGCACGTTGGAATAGGTTCCCGTGTGTTAATTCGACGCAGCAATGATGTCATTCCCGAAATACTGAAAAGCGTTGATGACGGAGAACCTGCAAACCCGGTCACAATCCCGACTTGCTGCCCCGCCTGCGGAGCGCGGGTCGAACGGGAAGGCGTGAATATTTTCTGCACCAATTCCCTTTCGTGTACGCCGCAAATCGTCGGACGGCTTGAACATTTCGCCTCTCGTGATGCAATGGATATAGAAGGCTTTTCCGAAAAAACAGCACTTCTGCTCGTAAATGAAATCGGAATTTCAAAAATTCCCGACCTCTATGAGCTTACGCCTGCAAGCTTTTCGGGTCTGGCGGGTTTCGGAGAAAAACGAACTGGAAATATTCTTTCCGCAATTGAAAAAAGCAAAGACTGCAAGCTTGATGCATTTATTTATGCGCTTGGAATTCCGAATGTCGGCATTAAAACAGCCAAAGATCTTGCCAATCGATTCAAAACGTTTGATGCTGTCAGGAATGCGGCATTCGAAAGCTTAACCGAGATTCCCGGAATAGGTGAAACTGTTGCGGATGAGATAATCGGTTTCTTTTCGGATGAGCATATTTCAACTCAGATAGATAAACTGCTTGAGCTTGGTGTGACTCCGCGAGAAGCAGAAGCCTCTGCCGAAAACGCATTTGCTGCCGGCAAAACATTTGTTGTTACCGGTACGCTTGAAAAAATGGGGCGGAAAGAAATTGAAGATCTTATTGCGTCAATGGGCGGGCGCGCATCCGGCAGCGTCAGCAAAAAAACCGATTACGTTGTTGCAGGCGAAAAAGCAGGAAGCAAGCTTGAAAAAGCCAAGGAGCTCGGAGTGCGTATTCTGAGCGAATCAGAGTTTTTTGAGTTGATAGGAGGATAGGCTGAGCTTCAGCTCTTCTCAACATTAAACCTGCTGTTAATGCGGCGGAAAAAGTCCGATTCCTGCGGGTCGGGCTTTTTGTTGCTTATGCTTTATCGACATGCCTTTGAGGCGGACGGTCAGCGCTGTTTTTAAGCTAAATAAACTCTTTTGGATGATGTTGACATAATTGCATGATTATGCTACAATGCGCCCTAACGCTGTAAATCAGTAATGCTGCTTTGCCGAAAAAATATCGGAGAAATGGAAAAACAGGATGAACATTAAATTGTCGGATCATTTCACCTATAAGAAACTGCTGCGATTCTGTCTGTCGCCGATAATTATGATGGTTTTTACATCCATCTACGGTGTGGTTGACGGATTATTTGTTTCGAATTACGTCGGAAAAACTGCATTCGCGGCAATTAACCTTGTTATGCCGTTCATAATGATTTTCGGAGGAATCGGCTTCATGTTCGGCACCGGCGGCAGTGCACTCGTTGCAAAAACACTCGGATTGAAAGACTCGGAGAACGCCAACCGCTATTTCACAATGATGTCGCTTGTGACTCTTGTTGTCGGCATAATCATTTCAATTGTCGGCATGATTTTCATGCGTCCGATTGCAATATTTCTCGGTGCAGAAAACGAAACAATCGAACATTGTGTGATATACGGACGCATTATAATTGGGTTCAACACGGCATTTATGCTTCAGAATCTCTTTCAGAGTTTTCTTATCACGGCCGAAAAACCCAAACTCGGTCTTTGGGTCACCGTTGCAGCAGGTGTTACCAATATGGTGCTTGATGCTCTGTTTGTCGGCGTTTTCAAATGGGGTGTGGCCGGCGCAGCAATTGCAACAGGTTTAAGCCAGTGTATCGGCGGGCTGCTTCCTTTCATCTATTTTTTACGACCGAATAACAGTCTGCTCCGGTTTGTAAAAACCAAAATTGAGTTTCGTCCCGTTATCGATGCATCTGCAAACGGGGCATCCGAGCTTGTTTCAAACGTAACAGCCTCCATAGTAGGTATGCTTTATAATTATCAGCTGCTGAAGTACGCCGGCGAAGACGGCGTCGCAGCCTATGGCACACTTATGTATGTGGAATTCATCTTTATTTCGGCTTTTATCGGGTACGCTATAGGAAGTGCACCGATAATCAGTTATCATTTCGGTGCCGACAACCACGCCGAGCTGAAAAACATGTTGAAAAAGAGTTTGATTCTAATGTCGCTGGCCGGGGTTGCAATGCTGATAATTTCCGAAGCTCTCGCCTTTCCGCTTGCGCATATTTTCGTTGGTTACGATGAAAAGCTGCTTGAAATGACCGTTCACGGTTTCCGGGTTTTTTCACTCATGTTCCCCCTTGCAAGCATAAACATCTTTGCTTCATCATTCTTTACAGCCCTGAATAACGGCGGAGTTTCGGCCGCCATATCCTTTTTGAGAACATTCGTTTTCAAACTTGCAGCCGTTCTCATCCTGCCGCTGCTGTTCAAGCTTGACGGCATATGGTGGGCAACAATTGTTGCGGAACTCTTTGCATTTTTGCTTTCAATCGGGTTTGTTGCCGCAAAAAAGAAAAAATACGGTTACTGATACTGTTGCGGCCCATGCTGTAAAGCCGGCCTTGCATAAAAAAGTGCTCCCCGGAAATTCTTTTCCGAGGGGCACTTTTTATTGAAGTTACGATTTCAGCGGTGCGCCGCACAATGATTCATGTTTAATTATGCTGCGTGAATATCAAACCGACGCAGTTTACTTTGTCAGAATTTTTGTTATACAGTCGGTAAATTCAACAGGGTTGTCTATCTTGAGTCCCGCTGCAAGCAAAGCCTGGTTGTAAACAAGCTTCGAGTAAACCGCAAGGTCTTCCCCGCCTGCCTGCATCGCACGTTTAAGGGCGTCGAAAACAGGATGATCGGGATTGAGCTCGAGAATACGCTCCGCTTTTGTTTCGCCGCCGAGAGGCATTGCGCTGAGAACCTTCTCCATTTCAAGTGAGAGCGGACCTTCGCTTGTCAAGCCCGCCGGTGCATCAGCAAGCCTTGCGGAAAGACGCACTTCCTTCACACTGTCGCCCAAAGCCGCCTTGATTGCATCAAGCAGGTCCTTATTCTCCTCCTGCTTCCCTTCCATCGCCTTTTTCTCATCCTCGGTTGCGGCATGAATGTCGTTATCGGTAATTGACTTGAAGGGTTTGCCGTCATAACCGTTCATCATTTTGACCATGAATTCGTCAACATTCTCCGTCATGAGCAAAACATCAAAGCCCTTATCGATCAGATATTTGTACTGCGGGAGCGTCCGTATAGCCTCAATGCTTTCACCGCAGGCATAATAAATTTCGGTCTGATTCTCGCAAAGCGTATCAACATACTCACGAAGCGTTATAAGCTTATCCTGTTTTGCAGAATGATACAGCAGCAAATCTTTCAGGAATTCCGCTTCCATACCGTACGATTCGTATATACCGTACTTAAGTGAAAGTCCGAACGCCTTGAAAAACTTTTCATAATCCTCGCGTTTATCCTTAAGGAGTTTTTCAAGTTCGGATTTGATTTTTTTCTTAAGGCCGTTTGCAATCGCACGAAGCTGACGGTTCTGCTGAAGCATCTCACGAGAAATATTCAAGGAAATATCAGCGGAATCAACAAGTCCTTTCACGAACCCGAAGTATTCCGGAAGAAGTTCCTCGCAGGAATCCATAATCATAACACCGTTGCTGTAAAGCTGCAATCCGCGCTTATAGCTCTTTGAGTACAGATTGTAAGGTGCCTGTGCGGGTACGAACAGGATCGAATTATAGCTGAGGGTACCCTCCGCTTTTGTGTGAATATGGAGCAACGGAGCTTCGTAATCATGGAATTTATCCATATAGAAGCTGTTGTAATCCTCATCGGTAAGCTCGCTTTTACTTCTGCGCCAAAGCGGAACCATGCTGTTGAGCGTTTGATCTTCTTCAACGGTTTCATACTCCGGTTCATCATGTTCATGGCCGCAGCTGCATTCGCCTTCGGAATCGTGTTCGCAGGTACATTCGTCATCATGGTCGTGATCGCAGGTGCACTTGCCTTCGGCATCGTGATCGCAGGTGCATTCATGCGTCTTTTCGCGTTGAGTCTCAACAAGCATCCTGATAGGATAGCGAATATAGTCGGAATACTTCCTTACAAGTTCACGAATGGTATATGTTTCAAGATAGCTGTCATACCTTTCGTCGTCAGTATTGTCCTTCAGGTACAGCGTAATAACTGTTCCGTAGGAGTCCTTCTGTGCGGGTTCAACTGTGTAGCCGTCAAGTCCTTCGGACTCCCATTGCCATGCCTCGTCGCTGCCGTATGCCCGACTGAGAACGGCAATCTTTTTGCTGACCATGAACGCCGAATAGAATCCAACACCAAACTGGCCGATAACATCCATATCATCTTTGTCGAGCTCGTTGGCGTTTTTGAATGCAAGCGTGCCGCTCTTGGCAATTGTGCCAAGGTTTGATTCCAACTCTTCCTTTGTCATGCCGATGCCGTTATCGGAAATCGTCAATGTGCGTGCCGTTTTATCTGCGGCGATGCGGATCTCGAGATCTCCGCGCTTGATATCGGAATTGTCAGTAAGAGTTTTGAAATAAAGCTTATCAAGTGCATCGCTTGCATTCGAAATCAACTCGCGAAGAAAAATCTCCTTGTTTGTGTAAACAGAGTTGATCATCAGATCAAGCAGCCGCTTGGATTCCGTTTTAAACTGTTTCTTTGACATTTATATCACCTCGTTAATTATAATCGTTCCTGTTTGGCGAACATATCGAAATTGCTGTATAATCGAATTAAGTTCGTCTGTCAGCACTCGTTCTTCTTGAGTGCTAACACTATTTTATACCTGTTTGCATCTGTTGTCAATAGTTTATCATGAATTTTTCTCGAATTGATAATTGCCGCATTTATTGTCATTGCGATTTGGTCTTGTTCGTTTTCATTGTGCCGCTGCAACGCTGTCTGTCAGTTTTCGAGCAAATCAGGTATATGCAAAAACCCGGACAACACATTGTGAGCTGCCCGGTATTGTTTTGGGGCAGATGCAACAGCCCCGTTTCCCCCCGTTTCGAGTCCCGTAGACATAACCAAACACAGAGGCACCCGCCGGGTGCCTCTGTGTTTGGTGGGGATGAAGGGACTCGAACCCCCGACCTCTTCGATGTGAGCGAAGCGCGCTAACCAGCTGAGCCACATCCCCAAACAAATGTATTTTACCACTGTTTGCATCCGTTTGCAATGCTTTAATTGTAATACTTAAACAGACGATTTAACCCCACTGATCCGCCTCAGTGAAATTCACTTATTTTAAATCTGTTTTTTGAATACCGGCGTTTCAGGTGCGTGTCAACGCCGACAAAAGATTGAGTGGTGTGGTATAATGCGGATATGGTTCAAGAGTCGTTGTGTATGTGTCTGGAAAGGAAAGAAAAACGCACGTGTTCATTGCCAAACATCAAAACAATAAAACTGTTTATGTGGATCCGCAAACCGGAGATCGAGTGAATATTGATAGACGCTTAAACCTTACTGTAAAAGGTATGACTGAAATTTCAAGAATTGATAATTTAAAGCCAAGTAAATACATAAACGGATGCGTAAGGAGGAGAAAAGATGATAAGCAAAAAAACGACCAAAACAGTTCGAACAGGTCAAGGAAAAAGAATTAACCGGATCGGGAGTTCCGATGCTAAGGAGAAACACTTAGACGGAGAGCCCCCGCCTTCATATTTCGGGCGTTACGATAAAAATCATAAGCCAAACCATAAGGAAGAGCTGGTATTGCGGAGAAAACTAAAGGGTTATTTGCTCAATCCCGCCAAAAGTTAAGGCAAGCACAAGCTGCTTAATGCGATTGGCTATACTATGAAAAACTCACCAAGGGAGCATACCGCAGGACAAGCATTTGATTCCCCTGGCGGAACGAAGCGAAGAGGAAGCTTACGCTGTACGTTCCGCAGGCGGATAGGTTGGCGCGGAACAAGAATAATGTGCAAAACTCGCCCGTCCTTTATTCCTGCATCAATTCATATGCGGATTCAGATAAAACCGCAAAAAACGATTGACGTTTTCTGTCAAATATGCTATCCTGTATATGCTGATTGCACTGCAACGGTGAAAGTATTGAAAAGGAGAAAGAATTCAATGACAGATAAACTTCAGGAATACGCTCAACTGCTTATCAATGTTGGTTTGAACGTTCAAAAAGATCAATATGTTGTTATAAGTTCGCAGGTTGACTGTGCATATTTTGCAAGAATGTGCATTGCCGCCGCATATGAAGCCGGAGCAAAGCAGGTTATCATGAACTGGAATGATGATTTTGCGACTCGTCAGTACTATCTTAATGCAGCTGACGAAGTATTTGATCAGGTTTTCCCGTGGGAAGCCGAGCGTCCTATCGGTCTTTTGAAAAAAGGCGCATGCTTCCTTACCATTGCTGCGAGGGATCCCGAAAATCTTAAGGGTGTTGACCCTGAGCGTATCGCACGTGCAAACATTGCAAGCGGCAAGGCCAATGAGGAATTCAGCATTGAAATGATGAACAGTGCCGTTCAGTGGTGCGTTGCGTCCATTCCCGTCCCGTCATGGGCAAAGAAGGTCTTCCCCGACCTTTCGGAAGAACAGGCAATGGAGAAACTGTGGGAAGAGATCTTCCAAGCGGTTCGCATAACCGGCTGCGGCGATGCCGTTGATCGTTGGCGCGAGCATTGCAAAGTTCTTGAAGAAAAGCGCGAAAAGCTCAATGCTTACAAGTTCAAATCTCTCCACTATACAAATTCTCTCGGAACGGATCTTACCGTTGAGCTGCCGGAAAATCATATTTGGATGGCCGGGTCCGAATTCAGCAAGGGTGGAGTTGAGTTTGTTGCAAACATGCCAACAGAGGAAATTTTCACTGCTCCGCTGCGCGACGGCGTAAACGGCAAGATCGTTGCAACAAAACCGCTTGTGGACAGCGGCAATATTATTGACGGCTTCTACATGATCCTGAAGGACGGCGTCATAACCGAAGTTCACGCAAAAGTCGGTGAGGAGTTCCTTAAAAAGGCTATAACTCTGGATGAGGGCGCATCAAGATTCGGCGAGGTCGCACTCGTCCCGTACGATTCACCGATTTCCAACAGCGGCGTCCTGTTCTACAACACTCTGTTTGACGAAAACGCCTCCTGCCACTTTGCTTTTGGTGATTCCTATGCCTGCATCAAAGGCGGTGACAAAATGACAAAAGAAGAGCTTAAGGCTCATGGCCTGAACGACAGCATGACCCATGTTGACTTCATGGTCGGCTCAAAGGATCTTTCCATCGTCGGCACAACGCACGACGGAAAAGAAATCAAGGTCTTTGAGAACGGCAATTTTGTAATCTGAGATTGACCGAAGCTTAACTCGAAACACTTGTTATCTGCATACGCTGCCCGGTGCTGTTTCCGCGCCGGGCGGCAAAGCGAGGATTTCAATGAGCAAAAAGCAAAAAACCGGCGGGAACCGAACGGCGGGAATAATCAAGATTCTAATTTACGCCGTGTTGGTTCTTTTTTGCATTTTCGTGTTTCTTCTCTACGGTAAAAAGCAGCGCAGCATTGAAGCAGCAGCAAGTCCGAACCCGAGTGCGGCTGCCGTTCAAACCGAAACAGCCAAAGTTACTCCAAGCCTGATTCCGAAGCTCTCCCCGCAAGAATTAGTATCTGGCCTGCAATCTGCCGGTTTGGATTGTGTAATTACGCAGCGCAGCACGCTTACCGATGGTTCGCTCGAATGCAGTTTAATGCTTAACCGCATTTCCGGTGATGGCCGACTGGTTGTGAAGCCCGATTCAAACGGAGAAACTGCCGAATGCATTCTTGAATTCAATTATATTTATGCTGAAATTCTCGACGACCCGGAAACTGATGCTGTTGCAAGAACTCTTAAGGAGCAGTATGAATTGCGCGAAAAATACGACACAGAGCTGATTGACGGTTTCATCCGCTCGCTTGCAGAACTTTTTGCTGACAAAGAAGAATATAACAGCGTAGATCTTGAAAAAATCATCTCCGGTACCGTTTCGGCATACAAAAGCATGAAAACCTACGACAGATACCTTGGTGATATTCATTTTTACATCAACACAAAATTAACTGACTTTAATGCGGAAGTGAAACTTATTGCCGCTGTTCGAAAAAAATAAGCCGCATGTAACTGCTTTTTCGGCAGCGCGTTCCGATTTTGGACATGTTTCAAATCATAATCTCCTCTGTCTTTGCATATTGGTTATTATCAACACACCGAATGCGGAGGCAGTTATGGCATTGAAGAAAAAAGCAGGCAATAAAAAACAGTCCAAAACCCTTGTATACGTTTTGGAAGGCGTATTTGGCGCACTCGCAATGAGTCTCGGCCTTGTCGCACTTGCGGCTCTATTGATGCAAAAGCAGGTTCTGCCGATAGAAAGCACGCGAATACTCAATCCTGCCGTGAAGGCGTTTTGCGCACTTTTCGCAGCATTGCTCGGCGCACGCAAGCAGAAAAAACGCCGTTGGCTCACGGGTGCGCTCTGCGGCGTTGTCTATATTGTGATTTCACTTGCAGTTTTCGGTTTGGCTTCAGGTGAATTTTCCATCGGAAGTTCAACTGCTGTCGATGCGCTGATGTGTCTTCTTGCGGGAATGACAGGCGGAATCATACTCAGCCTCGCCGAGTAAGCTTAATTCGTTCTTATGAAATAGTATAATTTTATTCTGTCACTCAGTTATCGACTGAATCGAGATATTCCGCAGCAGCCCGAACAAGCAATTTGTACCGTTTTTGTGTGTCGGCATTTTTGCCGCAGTACTCATGCGGAACAACGCTATTGTGTTCATAGTTTATCTCGCCGCAGTCGTGCAGTCTTCCGTACATTCGCGTATACTCCCGCAGCTTTTCCGCAAGCGCGGCACTGCATTCGTGCGGCAGCATCCGCCACTGCCAGTTTCCGGAAGCAACGCCCGGAGTGTTGACTCTCCCTTCCGCCGAAAGCCCGAGAACATCCTGCATTTGCGCGATAAAGATTCCGGCAGGCGAACACATGCCTCCGCGAATCATACCCCAGTTGATACCCTCGGCGGCATTCAGCGCAAGATACTGTTCTGCAAATCTGCGTTCGGACTCCGAGGCCTCTGCGAACCATTGCATAATCGGTGCATTGTCGTGCGTACCGGTATAGTATACCCTGTTTTCTGCCACTCTGTGCGGCAGATAATCGCTGTTTGCATCCGGGTTGAACCCGAACTGAAGAATGCTCATGCCGGGGAAGCCCGAGTTTTTAACAAGCTCATGTACCTCCGGTGTCAGGAAACCGAGATCTTCCGCAATGAACGATAATCCCGGCAGCCTTTTCTTTACTGCATTGACAAAATCCATTCCGGGCGCGGGAAGCCACCTGCCGTTTTCCGCCGTGGTTTCACCGAACGGAACGGCCCAAAAGCTTTCAAACCCGCGAAAATGATCAATACGGACAACATCGTAAAGCTTTTGTGCGCATTGCAAACGTTCCGCCCACCATGCATAGTTTTCGGAAGCATGAGTTTCCCAATTGTAAAGAGGATTGCCCCAAAGCTGCCCGGTGGGACTGAAGTAATCCGGTGGTACCCCCGCAACATCAGTCGGCACGAATGATTCATCCAACATAAAATGTCTGCTGTTTGCCCAGCAGTCCGCAGAATCAAGCGCAACATAAATCGGAACATCTCCGATAATTCCTATACCGAGTTGATTCACATAGTTTTTCAGCCGGTTCCATTGCTTAAAGAAAAGCTGCTGAATCGATAATTGCAAGCGAATCTCATCGGCTTGTGATTCGACAAACTCGGCGGGAACAAGCTGCTTCGGCATTGCTTTGCCCGCATTCCACTCCGTCCATGGTTTCATGCCAAAATGTGTTTTCAATGCAGTGAAGACGGCGTAATCATAAATCTGCGTTGAGCAGCAGCGTGAAAACTGCTCAACCTCCGCTGCATTGCGGCGTATATTTCGCTCTGCCGCAAGCCGCAGCAGCGGAAGACGTAAGGAGAAGAGTTTGCCATAGTCAATGCGGCGCAGTTCACCGCCGAAATCACTTTTTTGCACTTCATCAGCGGTCAACAGTCCGTCATCAACCAACATGTCAAGGTCAATAAAATACGGATTGCCCGCAGCGGAAGAGAAGCATTGATAGGGAGAATCTCCGAAGCCCGTCGGATTAAGCGGCAGAACCTGCCAATAGCTTTGTCCCGAAGCTGCAAGAAAATCTGCAAACTCGTATGCCGCCGCTCCAAATGTTCCGATACCGTGCGGAGACGGCAGTGAGAATACGGGCATGAGTATTCCGCACGACCGTTTTAAGTGTGAGGCTGAACCGTCTGCACCGTTTTCAAATATGTCCCAAGGATTGTTTTTTTCTGTCATAACCTTCCCCTGCTGCCATCAACTGCAAAATACTGCCGCAAAAATTTTCTGCGCAACTGCGGCATAGTTTATTATATTCGTTTTCGCATGAGCAGTCAAGCCCGCCGAACTCGGCTGTTCTGTCACCCTGAATAAATACAGTTGAAATATAATACATGACTCTGTTTAAAAAATATTCCGAAATCATTCAGTGACAGGGCTTGCTATCTTTCACCGATTCGGTTATAATGTAGGTGAAACCTGACAACAGGAACGAAACCTGCTTCGTTCCGACGGAAAGGGGTCACAAGTTGATACCGGTTCCCACTTTTAAAACACTCCGCAGCATTTTATGAATTCACAGCGGGTGTGTATGCCGGGCGTTTTCAGCTGTACCCATTTCCTGCGGGTACGGCGTTTTTTGTTTATATAAACGTTTTTCGCTGCGATTTGAACCGCATACGGCAGCAGCAGATTCAAACGCAAAAATAAGGAGGGGGCAAAGCTATGCAAACAAGAGTGGCTGTGATGGCTATCATCGTTGATAAGGCGGATTCGGTTGAAAAACTGAATGCCGTTCTGCACGAATTCGGAGAATACATTATCGGGCGAATGGGGCTGCCGTACAGGGCGCGGCATGTTAATATCCTTTCCGTTGCAATTGATGCGCCGCAGGATGTTATTTCGGCACTTGCAGGCAGGCTCGGCAATATTGTCGGAATAAGCGTCAAAACAGCATATTCAAACGTAATCAGTGATTAGCTGATTTTGCCTATATTTTGGTATTTGATTCCGATTCGAAGGGAGAAAAAAGTTGGAAGCTGAAAAAAACACCGGCATTGAATACGCAAAAAGTCTCGTTGACAGACTTGCAGCCGTACACACACTCGAACTTGAAGAATATGAACAGCTTATTTCTGCACAAAACAGCGAAACGGCAGCTTATGCAGCAAAAAAAGCTGATTTTTTCCGAAAGCAAATTTACGGAACGGATGTTTTCATTCGCGGACTTATCGAAGTCGGCAGCTGCTGCAAAAATGACTGTCTGTATTGCGGAATTCGAAAATCTAACGTCAATGCGGAACGCTATGTTTTAACGGAAGAGCAAATCCTTGACTGTTGTCGGGAGGGTTATGCGCTTGGCTTTCGTACTTTTGTGCTTCAGGGCGGTGAAGGCATGCTTCCTGTCGAAAAAATCTGCCGCACAGTAAAAAAAATACGCAGCTGTTTTCCGGATTGTGCAATAACGCTGTCGCTCGGCGAATATTCTCGCAGTGATTATCTGAAAATGTTTGAATCCGGCGCAGATCGCTACCTTTTGAGGCATGAAACGGCCGATTCCGTGCATTATCGAAAGCTGCACCCTTTGGAAATGTCCTTTGAAAATCGAATGCGCTGTTTGAAAGATCTTAAGGAAATCGGTTTTCAGGTGGGCTGCGGGTTCATGGTCGGTTCACCGATGCAAACAACGGCAGCGCTTGCAAAAGATTTGAAATTCATTGAAGAATTCTCCCCGGATATGTGCGGCATCGGCCCGTTTATTCCGCATAAAGACACGCCGTTTGCAAAATTCCCGGCAGGAAGTGTTGAGCAGACCTGTTTTCTTCTCTCACTGATAAGGCTCATAAAGCCGAATATTCTTTTGCCCTCCACCACAGCACTCGGCACGATCGACCCGAACGGACGTGAAAAAGGCATTCTTGCTGGAGCCAATGTCGTGATGCCGAACCTGTCCCCCATTGCCGTGCGAAAGAAATATTCGCTTTATGACAACAAAATATGCACAGGTGATGAATCTGCACAGTGCCTTAAATGCCTGAACGGCAGGTTGAACGCGATCGGCTTTCAAACCGTCACTTCACGGGGAGATATCAAGCGCTGAATAATCTGAAGCTTTTTGAATAAAAAATGAAGATGCACCGCCGCAGCTTGCTGATGCTTACGAAGTTTGTTTCAACATTAAGCGAGTGTGTGGCGGCACTCGCCGGGAAGATCTCCGGGCAACAACATTGTTACGATAATTTTATCTGACGGAAAGAGTAATCCGACCGACAAGAAAGGAATAATATGGCTATTTTTGATCCCAAATCCCTCCGTGCGGAGGAGTTCATCAACGATGAGGAAATCCGCGAAACCATTGCTTATGCGGAAGCAAATAAGCACAATATCGAGCTAATCAACACTCTGCTCGAAAAGGCCGCACCGAAGCGCAGCGGAAACGGCGTAACCTGCGCGGGACTCACTCACAGAGAAGCCTCCGTTCTGCTTGCATGCGATATTCCCGAAGTTACCGAACGCCTGTACAAGCTTGCAAATGACATAAAGCTTGCTTTTTACGGAAACAGAATCGTAATGTTTGCTCCGCTTTATCTTTCAAATTACTGCGTGAACGGCTGCGTATACTGTCCGTATCACCTCAAAAACAAACATATCGCCCGTATTAAGCTGACGCAGGAACAAGTGCGTCAGGAAGTAATCGCTTTGCAGGATATGGGGCATAAACGCCTTGCGATCGAAGCAGGCGAAGATCCTGTTCACAACCCGATAGAATACATACTCGAATGCATAAAAACTATCTATTCCGTTCACCACAAAAACGGAGATATTCGCAGGGTGAACGTGAACATTGCCGCAACCACGGTTGAAAACTATCGGAAGCTTAAGGATGCCGGCATCGGAACGTACATCCTGTTTCAGGAAACATACAATAAAAAGAGCTATCTTGAACTTCATCCGACGGGACCGAAGCACGACTATGATTACCATACCGAGGCAATGGACAGAGCAATGGAAGGCGGCATTGATGACGTCGGACTCGGTGTTTTGTTTGGATTGGAGGGTTATCAATATGAATTTGCAGGGCTGCTGATGCATGCCGAGCATCTTGAAGCAGTTCACGGCGTCGGGCCGCACACAATCAGCGTTCCGCGAATCAAACATGCGGATGATATCGATCCTAATGTTTTTGACAACAGCCTTTCCGATGAACTCTTTGCAAAGATTATTGCATGTATCCGCATCGCCGTGCCGTATACCGGCATGATAATATCCACACGTGAAAGCGAGACGATACGCGGCAAGGTGCTTGATTACGGCATTTCGCAGATCAGCGGTGCATCACGCACTTCCGTCGGCGGATACACGGAAAAAGAGCGTCCGCATGACTCCGAGCAGTTCGATGTTTCAGATCAGCGCACGCTTGATGAGGTTGTCCGCTGGCTTATGGAACTGGATCACATCCCGTCATTCTGCACGGCATGTTATCGCGAAGGTCGCACAGGCGACAGGTTCATGAGTTTGTGCAAAAACGGACAGATTCTGAATTGCTGTCACCCCAATGCACTCATGACACTGACAGAGTTCCTTGTTGACTATGCTTCAGACGAAACGCGAAACATTGGATACGAAATGATTTCACGTGAAATTGAAAAGATTCCCAACGAGAAGGTCCGCGAACTTACAAGGCAGCATGTTGCAGACATTCGTTCATCCAACAGGCGTGATTTCAGGTTCTGATTTTAAAACTGTCAAGATATATTCGGAGGGGAAAATGAGTTTAAACGATAAGCCCGCCGCCGAACGGGTGCATATCGGCTTTTTCGGGTTACGCAATGCGGGAAAATCCAGCCTTGTGAATGCTGTCACGGGACAGAATCTTGCACTTGTTTCCGATATAAAAGGGACTACAACCGATCCTGTTCAAAAAACTATGGAGCTGCTGCCGATAGGTCCCGTTGTCATCATTGACACGCCCGGCATTGATGATGAAGGTGAGCTTGGCTCAATGCGTGTTGAGCGTGCTGAAAAAATGCTGCAAAAAACTGATATTGCCGTCCTTGTTGCGGATGCCGCTGCGGGTCTTGGCGAACACGAAGGCAGGCTTATGCGCATTTTTACCGATAAGAAAATTCCGTTCGTCATTGCCTTCAACAAGTGTGACCTTTTGAGCGCGATTCCGAAGAGCAAAAGTAACAGCCTTTACGTAAGCGCAAAAACAGGGTTTGGAATTGACGAGTTAAAAAATCGACTCGGGTCACTTCTGCCTTCCGCCAAACACGAAAGAATGCTCATCGGAGACTTGGTATCGCCGAATGACATTGTTGTTCTCGTAACGCCGATTGATGAATCTGCGCCGAAGGGACGACTTATTCTCCCGCAGCAGCAGATGATACGCAGCATACTTGATGCAGCCGCTGTCAACATTGTTGTTAAGGACACGGAGCTTGAAGCTGCTCTCGCCGCAATCGCACGCAAGCCTAAACTTGTTATCACCGATTCTCAAGCGTTCGGAAAGGTCAGCAAAATCGTTCCCGAAGACATATTGCTGACGTCGTTCTCAATCCTGTTTGCCCGTTATAAAGGTGAGCTTGAATCTTTCACGGCAGGCGCAGCAAAACTCAACATGCTCGCAGACGGCGACAGGGTGCTGATTTCAGAGGGCTGCACTCATCACAGGCAGTGCAACGATATCGGAACGGTTAAAATGCCGGGATGGATAAAAGAGTATGCAAAAAAGGAGTTGTTCTTTGATTTCACATCCGGCGGAGACTTTCCGAGTCTTGATGAGCTTCGTAAATATGCCTTGGTTGTTCACTGCGGCGCATGTATGCTTAACGAGCGTGAGGTTCATTCAAGACTTGAAAAAGCTGAAAAAGCAGGTGTCAGCATTACAAATTACGGCATTGCGATCGCTCAAATGCACGGAATTCTGCGGCGTTCACTTTCGCCTTTTCCCCAATTGCTGCAAAAACTGCGGGAGCGTTAATCTCCGCACAGATTGAATTGCTGCTGCATCAGTTTGCCCCAATTTAAAAACGGATAGGCCGTAAACACTGTCTTTGCGGCCTGTCCGCTTTCTGTTTAAAGCAAAAACCGTGACTGTGCCCGCACGAACGGTCGGAACACAATCATCAAAAATATTTTCCAAAGCCTATTGAATTTTTCGAATTCGGCGTTATAATGTATTGTGATGAATTATGCGAATTGTGACAACAACACCGATCTGATTTCCGGGGTACGTCAAGCGACGAAATGCACCGGAGCAAAGGATCCAAAGCATCCGAAGGATCCAAAGCAATTGGGACCGCTTGTGCTTGCATATATCGGCGACACGATATATGACCTTTTTGTGCGCACGGAATTAGTTGATTCAACAACGCTTACGGCACACGGGCTGCACATAGGCGCAGCAAAACGCGTTTGTGCCAAGGCACAGGCCGCAGCATTTCGCCGTATCGAGGCGCTGTTAACGGATGATGAATCCGCAGTTTTTCGGCGCGGCAGGAATGCGCATATGGGGTCTGTGCCGAAAAATGCAGCGATCATTGACTACAGGATTGCAACAGGAATGGAAGCTCTTGTCGGATACCTCTATCTGTCCGGCAAAGATGAGCGGCTTTCGCAGCTTATGCGCATTGCGCTGCACGATACAGCTGAGATTGCAGAACAGGCAGAGAAATAGAAGAAGATTAATTAACAGGAGAAAAAGATGGCAAATTACAACGATCGCGGCGGCAGGCGCAGCGATGATTACAAGCGTCCCAATCGAAAGAACAGCGATGGTTCCCGTTATTCGGACGACAGGAAGCCCCGCTTCAATGATGACAGGAAGCCCCGCTTCGACGGCGACAGGAAACCTCGCTTTGACAGCGACAGGAAGCCCCGCTTTGACGGCGACAGAAAACCCCGCTTCGACGGTGACAGAAAGCCTCACTTCAATGATGACAGAAAGCCCCGCTTCGACGGCGACAGAAAACCCCGCTTTGACAGCGACAGAAAACCCCGCTTTGACAGCGACAGGAAGCCCCGCTTCAATGATGACAGGAAGCCCCGCTTCGACGGCGACAGAAAACCGCGCTTTGACGGCGACAGAAAACCCCGCTTCAATGATGAAAGGAAGCCCCGCTTTAACGACGACAGAAAACCTCGTTTTGACGGTGACAGGAAGCCTCGCTTCAATGATGACAGGAAACCGCGCTTTGACAGCGACAGAAACCCCCGCTTCGACGGTGACAGAAAGCCTCGCTTTGACAGCGACAGAAAACCGCGCTTTGACGGCGACAGAAAGCCCCGCTTTGACAGCGACAGAAAGCCCCGCTTTGACAGCGGCAGAAAGCCTTTCGAGTCAGACTTCTTTGAAGATGAAGTACTTGATGTTGAATTCAATGCATTTCCTTCTCCCGAAATCGTTGAAAATGACGAGCAGGAGCGTGATCTGCCCAGCATCATCATGGGCAGAAATCCCGTCAAGGAAGCAATCAAAAGCGGACGAAGCATCGACCGTATCCTTGTAACAAAGGAACACGATGGTTCTTTGGGCGAAATCATCGGTCTTGCCCGTGATGAGAATCTTGTTATTCGAGAAGTGGATCGTTCCAAGCTGGACGAAATCTGCATGCCGTTCGGCCATAACGGCAAACCCGGAAACCATCAGGGCATCGTTGCAGAAATCCCGGGTGTTGAATATGCCGAACTCGAGGATATGCTTGACTATGCCCGCGTTCGCGATGAAAAACCCTTTGTTATTCTTCTTGACGGCGTTGAAGATCCGCATAATCTCGGCTCAATCATCCGCAGTGCGGAGTGCGCCGGCGCACACGGAGTTGTTATAACAAAGCGTCGCAGTGCACCCGTAACGGCAACGGTTGTGAAGACCTCTGCCGGAGCGGCGGAACACATGCGAATCGCCCGTGTTGTGAACCTTGTTTCTGCAATTGAAACACTGAAAAAGGAAGGCCTTTGGATTGCCGGCGCCGACATGGCGGGCAACAGTATGTATGAAGCAGACATGAAGGGCGGCTTTGCACTCGTTATCGGCAGTGAAGGCAGTGGGCTCAGCAAACTTGTAAAGGAAAAATGTGATTTCCTTGTTTCCGTACCGATAAAAGGCAAGATCGATTCTCTTAATGCATCGGTTGCGGCAGCTATCATCATGTTTGAAAAGAACAGACAGGACAGCGTGAATTAAAAATGAAAACTCTCCCGAACGACGGAGTTTCCGCCGATATTGAGAATCTTGACAGCCTGAACGATGAGGCATTGGCTCGACTTGCCCAGAACGGCAGCAATGATGCCGAGCATACACTTGTTGTTCGTTTTATGCCTCTTGTGCGTATAAAGGCGCGTCCCTATTTTCTTATCGGTGCGGATCATTCCGATCTTGTTCAGGAAGGTTCAATCGGCCTGTTCAGCGCGATTCGTGATTATGACTGCGAAAAGCATACAAGCTTCCGAACCTATGCAGAGGTTTGTATAGGCAACAACATTATTGCTGCAATAAAACGCGCAACACGCAAAAAGCACTTTCCGCTGAACAGCTATATTTCGCTCGACAAGCCGGTTTTTTTCGATAATCCCGATGACGAGGCGCGCTGTCTCGGCGACTCGATCCTGCTTGTTGCCACAATCGACCCGGAGGAGCTTGCCATTGACCGCGAGGCGGAACTTCACATCCTGCACGGGCTCAAAGCAGAGCTTACGGAACTTGAGTTGAGTGTTTTACGGCTTTATATCTCCGGAAAAAGCTATGCGCAGATCGCCGAAAGCATTGGCAGAAGCACAAAAACAGTTGACAATGCATTAACGCGAATAAAGAAAAAGGTATCAAAGCTTATTCGGGCAAATAACCCCGAACAGTCATAGAGCATTGGATACAGTTCAAGCCGACTTCCGATTTTTGTCTCAGGAGTCGGCTTTTTGTTTTGCGTGCAATCAACAGCCCACAACAAAATGTGATTCGCCGCGTCTGCTCAGTTTCTGTCGCTTTTTAAACGCCCGAGCATTACAAGATCACAGAAAACTCCCCTTGACGAGCGAAAACTCTCCCGCATTATTCCTTCGGGTATAAAGCCGCATTTCTGCGCCACTTTTCCTGAAGCAGGGTTTTCGGTTGCATGACGGATTTCAAGCCTGTTGAATCCAACCTCATCAAAGAGGTAGTTGCAAACCGCTTCAAGTGCTTCGGTTGTTATGCCTTTGTTCCAGCAATCCCGTGCAATGCAATAACCGATTTCAGTGCGTTCATCGCGCTCCGTCTTGCTTGGTGCACCGATACTTCCGATCAGTCTGCCGTTGTATTCAATGGCCCAGCTGTAATAATCGGGTTTTTCGTACTCCTCAACCCATTTGCCGAGAAGTTCGCGGGTTAAATCGGGTGTCGAATGCGGAAGCCAGCTCACGAATCTCGTTACCTCCGCATCACTCGCCCAATTGTTGAACATATCCTGCGCATCATCAACGGTGAATCTGCGAAGTTTTAAGCGTTTTGTTGTCAATTCTTTTGTTCCTTTGTGCGTAAGCATTTTTTTTGAATTCTCCTTTGCTGCTGATGCGTTATATATGCAAACAAGCGGTACAGATTCTCCTCTGCACCGCTTGAATTCATCCTTATAAGGTTAACCGCTGCTCAGTGAGCTTTGCAGCGATATTGAAGAGGCGATGCTTGACTGTGCAAAAGTTCGGGTACGGCAAAAACCATTCCGATGACTGCTTTAAGCACGGAATTGATGAGAGTATTCTGCTGCTTTTTGATGCGCTTTTGCATCGCTTTATCTCCTTTTCTGATATTTCCGAGATTATATACCTTCATGTATGTATTGTCAATACAATTCGGACGGTTGTAGGTAATATATTTGTGTTTTTTCTGTTTAAAGCTCGCTGTTAATTCTCACCGCAGGCTACAGAATACATCCAAAACGCATAAACACCGTAACCTCTGTTAGGTTCATTAACAAAAACATGGGTTACAACGGCCGCAATCCTGCCGTCTTGGACGATCGGGCTTCCGCTCATCCCCTGCACGATCCCACCTGTTTTGTTAAGCAGTCGATCATCGGTTATTTCAATAACAAGCCCTTTCTGACTCGGCACGGATTGCGCTGCATTTTTTATAATTTTGCAACTGTACGGCTGAGGTTTCTCACCGTCAATCTGAGTTATAATATAAGCTTCTCCCTTATGCACTTCGTTCGGAAAAGCTATCGGCAAGGTCTCTCCCGCTTCGCATGTATAATCCGCAGAATCCGCAATGCCGAAAATCCCGAGTTCCGTATTAACATCAATGCTTCCTATGCGCAGGCTTTTCGCACCAAATGCCCCGCGCAGCTCGCCCGGAAAACCGCTCGAACCCTTTGTAACTCCGAGAACATCCGCTTCGACCATTTCACCTTTCCTGACATTCAGCAAACTGCCGGTATCCGCATCCAAAACCGCATGTCCGAGTGCAGCCGAAGCTTTTTCTTTTTCCGTAACAAACGACAGCGTTCCGATGCCGACCGTGCTGTCGCGCACCCATGCGCCGATTTTCGCCTTGCCGTCTGTACCCATTTCGGGTTTTACGGTTAATGTCTGCCGTCGGTTGTTTCGTTCAAAAACTATTTGTGCGCTGTCCGGATTTGCGTTCAATGCAAGCTGCATCTCTTCGCTTGTTGACACCGCAGTGCCGTTAATGCTTAAAATAACGTCACCTGCACGAAATCCCGCCCGTTTTGCCGGGCAGCATTCCCGACCGTCTCTGTTTAGGAACGAACCGCTGCCGACAATAAGCAGTCCCCGAAGATTAATCGATATCCCGACAGCGCGTCCGCCGGGATACAGCATTGCACGTTCTTGGTTATATATCGGCACGTTTGCGAGTTCGAACAGATTAAACAAACGCACCGAGATCCGTTTTGCGCCGAGTGTTTCGTCCCCCGATTCCGTGACATTCAGTGCGCCTTCCTGCCCATACTCTGTTGATGCCGATTCGAGCATTGAAAGGGTGCTTTGTACAGAATCAAAGTGTTTCGTTCCGTCTTTGTCTGTGTCATTAGATGTGCTTACGCTGTTTATGAAAACAGCCTTCGGTAAAGCCCTCACCGCACGCATACGCGGAGAATAGTTAAAAAAAACAACCAGCGCAGAAAGTATGATGCCGAAAATTTTAATGCCGATATGTCCTCGAAGCTTGCTATCCGTGTTATGGTGCGCAGAAATTACTTCGCCTGTTCTGTATGCGCAGCAATTCTTCACCATGATATTATCTAAACATTCTTTTTTTCTCGATGTCTCTGTTCCTTTAATTATAGAACAATGCCTTCTTTCCTTACCCATACGTACAACACCCCAATTTATCATTTGCCGAACATCAGCAGGGTTATTGTTTGTACGTTGGTTGTCGATTATTCACAGAGAACCGTGCGCTTGGTGCAGGCTTCGGAACAATATGTGCCGCATAAATGAGGCTTTGTTCACAAAAACCGACATGATATCTTCATGTCGGTTAATGCTTTAAAATGAATTGTCGGCGTCGTCAGTCAAGCTCATATTTTCTTGCGTTTGCAAGGCTTCGACGTATTGCACATATCAAGGCCAATCTTTATACGCCTTCGCGCTTAAATTCACGCTCTGCCGCAACCTCTGACAGGGTTTTCAGCAATTTCAGTCGTATAAACACATTGCAGCCGATACGTCAGTCATCATTATCAACCCATTCGCTTTGTATTTGGGCTTGCGGGAGTTTAAGGCACAGTTCTTCAACTTTTTGCTTTGTGAGATTATTATTATCTAAATAAAGCAAAAGCAGTCCTGAAAGATTTTCAAGCGCACCTACGTCGCTGATGTCATTGCCGCTTAAGTCAAGCAACCACAGGTTTGTCAGATTAGTAAGCGCACTGATATCGCCGATGTTGTTGAAGCATAAGCGAAGACTTTGCAAGTCCGTTAGTTTATTAAGTGCGTTTATATAGATTATACTATTTTCGCTCAAGCTAAGCGACCAAAGGTTTGTTAGGTTTCCGAGTGCACTTATATTGCTGATGTTGTTGCCACTTAAGCCAAGCGACCGCAGGTTCGTTAGCTTCCCGAGTGCACTTATGTCGCTGATATTGTTGTAGTTTAAGTCAAGCGACCGAAGGTTCGTTAGGTTCCCGAGTGCACTTATGTCGCTGATATTGTTGCCGCTTAAGTCAAGCTCTTGCATGCTTGTTAGGCCTCGAAGCACACTTACATCCCTATCAGTAATAATACCGACTTTGTTGTAACCCCAGTTAAGCTTCGTCAGTTTTGTTAGGTTTTTAAGCGCACTTATGTCGCTGACGTTGTTGAAGCTTAAGTCGAGCGTTTGCAAGCTCGTTAGGTTTCCAAGCGCACTTATGTCGCTGACGTTGTTGAGGCTTAAGTCAAGCATTTGCAAGCTCGTTAGGTTCCCAAGTGCGCGCAGGTCGTTGATTTTATTATCGCTTAAATCAAGCGTTTGCAAGCTCGTTAGGTTCTCAAGTGCGCTTATGTTATTGATTTCATTATCGCTTAAATCAAGCGTTTGCAGGTTTGTTTGGTTCCCAAGTGCACGTATACCACTGATACTGTTGTGGTTCAAGTCAAGCGTTTGCAAGCTCGTTAGGTTCTCAAGTGCACGTAGGTCGCTGATTTTATTATAGCTTAAGTCAAGCGTTTGCAAGCTCGTTAGGTTCTCAAGTGTGCTTATGTCGCTGATATTGTTGTAACCCCAGTCGAGGTTAGTCAGGTTCGTTAAGGTTTTTAGTGCGCTTATATCGCTGATTTTGCTGCCGCTTAAGTTAAGCGTTTGCAAGTTCTTTAGGTTTCCAAGCGCACTTATGTCGTTGATGCTGTTGCCGGTCGAACCATACATTGCGTCGGCCAAGTCAAGCTCCGTCAGATTCGTTAAGGTTTTAAGTGCGCTTATGTCACTGATGTTGTTATTGCCCAAGCTAAGTGTTTGTAAGTTCGTTAGGTTTCCAATTGCAAATATTCTGCTGATACTGTTGTCGCTTAAGCGAAGCGTTTGCAAGTTCGTTAGTTTTTTAAGTGCACCTATGTCGTTGATGTTGTTATAACATAAGTCAAGCGCTTGCAAGTTCGTTAGTTTACTAAGCGCACTTATGTTGTTGATACTGTTGTCGCTCAAGTCAAGCGACTTCAGATTTGTTAGGTTCCCGAGTGCACGTATGTCACTGATTTCGTTGCCGCTCATGACAAGCGTTTGCAACTTCTTTAGGCTTCGAAGTAGACTTACATGCTCATCATTTATAACACCGATTTTGTTGTAACTCCAGTCAAGCTCCTTCAGGTTGGTTAGTTTTTTAAGCGCACTTATGTCGTTGATGTTGTTGCCGCTTAAGTTAAGCGTTTGCAAGTTAGTTATATTTTCAAGCGCACTTATGTCGTTGATGTTGTTGCCGCTTAAGTTAAGCGTTTGCAAGTTAGTTATATTTTCAAGCGCACTTATGTCGCTGATGTTGTTGAAGCTCAAGTCAAGCACTTGCAGGTTCGCCAAATTCTTAAGCGCACTTATGTCGCTGATGTTGTTGAAGCTTAAGTCAAGCGTTTGCAAGTTAGTTAGGTTTTCAAGTGCACTTATGTCGCTGATGTTGTTGGAGCCTAAGTTAAGCACTTGCAAGTTCTTTAGGCTTCGAAGTACACTTACATCCCTATCGCTTATAACACCGATTTTGTTGTAACTCCAGTCAAGCTCCGTCAGGTTGGTTAGGTTTTTAAGCGCACTTATGTCGCTGATTTCGTTGCTGCTTATGTTAAGCGTTGTCAGTTTTTTAAAGGAAGCGATATCGCTGATATCCGATAGCTTCTTTTCACTTAAATCAAGTTCTTTTATGCGTAGAATGTCGGTGGTTATCATTTCATCGTCCGCAAGGTTGAGGGCTTCCCTGATTGCTTTTTCGAACGCTGCATCATGAAAATTTAACTGTTTTTTAGATGTTTTAGACAAAATACAGACAAGAATTCCAATAACAAGGAGCAATGCACAAATAACAGCAATAATAACTTTCTTTTGATAACGTTTTGGATTCTCGTTATCATTGAAATCGTTGGAACCATTCTCTTTATTTCCGACTTCAGCCGTTTCTGCCGAGACCTTCTCCCCCGATGCTTCATCACCCATTCCGTCAGCAGCTGCAACGAAAAATGGCTGTTCCGTCTTTCCTTGTGCATTATTACGCAAATATGCATGATCCTGTGGCACATACAGATTTCCCACCATATAGTTATCCCGGTTCACAGGTTTCTTCCCTGTTTTTGTCAATGCCGCACATGTGAATTTGAACATTTGATATTTCCTTTCTGTTCACACGGTACTCGATTTTTCGACTGTCGTGCATCGGTGCCCCGTGCGAGTTTATACATTAATTTGATGCTGTCTTACGGGAAGTGCCTGCATTGCACTTTCCGCTTCATTATCGAAAACACAACGTATTATGCGTTATGTTCCGTCAAACATATGAACCCACTTCCGGGTTTTGTGTAACGCCAAGTATAATAGAAAATTAACGCATTCATTCCTGATCGAATAATGCATCCATCCTACAGTTTTAATTGTATCGCTTTATTTCGGTAAATGCAACATATATTTTGTTTAAATGATTTCAATAAAACAATAGGCCGCTGCAAACATCAAACAGTGTCTGCAGCAGCCTTTATGCGTCATCAGTCAGGTTCATTGACTTTTGACAACTTGAATCTGTTGGCAGATTCGATAAGTTCGCTTGCGTACTTCTGTGCGGATTCATCCGCCGCCGATGCACCCATAATTCGTGCAAGTCCTGCGCTGCGTTCCGCATTGTTCAATTCACGGAGCGATGTTTTCGTTTTTTCGCTGTCGGAATGCTTTTCAACAAACAAATGGCAATCGGCAAAAGCCGCGATTTGCGGAAGATGAGTGATTGAAAGCACCTGCCTTGAACGCGCAACGCTGTACAGCCGTTCGCCGACAATCACGGCCGTTCTTCCGCTTATGCCCGTATCAACTTCATCGAATATCAGTGTAGGCGTTCCGTCCGCGCCGGCACAAACAGTTTTGATCGCCAGCATCACGCGGGAAAGTTCGCCGCCGGAAGCCACCTTTGAAAGAGGCTTAAGCGGTTCTCCCTTGTTTGCAGACAGCATGAATTCAACATCATCATTGCCGTTTGCGTGGAGTTTTCCATCTTCCGGCAGGAATACAATGCCGAACGCAGCCTTTGCCATTCCAAGTTCCTGCAGCTGTTCGGTTATTCTTCGGCACAGATCTTCAGCGGCTTCTTTGCGTTTTTCAGTCAGTTTCGCTGCTGTTTTGCAGTAATCCGCTGCAAGCCTGTTCCGCTCCGCAGTCAGCTTATCCCTCAGTTCCTGTGAACCGGTGAGCTCGGCCAACTCGGCCGAAGCTTCGCTGCGGTATTTAAGGATATCTTCAATAGTCCTTCCGTATTTTCTTTTCAACGAATTGATAAGATCGAGCCTTGTCTCCAGTTCGTCAAGCCGTTCCGGAGAATACTCATATCCCAGCCGCAATTCGCGAAGCTGATATGCTCCATCCTCAAGCTCATAATAGGTATTATTCAAAAGTTCATACAGCTCAGCGTATTTTGAAGAAATTTCAGCAATCTGAGCAAGCGAATTCACGGCAGAGCCGAGTTTTTCCAATGCGCCGCCGTCGCCCGATATGTTTTCACCGCTGTTTTCGAGAGCTGAATTAATCTTTTCGGCATTGGAAAGCATGTTCAGTTCCTCTTGAATCGTCGCTTCCTCTCCGACAGTCAGCGCAGCTGCGTCTATTTCGTTTATTTGATATGAAAGTATATCGATTCTTCTTTCACGCTCCGCCTCTGACAGGAAGCCCGAATTCAGCTTGTGAACAACCTCAGAATGCTGCCGATAAAGATTTTCCGTTTTTTCTTTGAGCTCCGCAACCGGCAAACCCGCATAATTGTCAAGCATTCCTATATGTTTCTTTTGCGAAAGAAGCGACTGATGCTCGTGCTGGCCGTGAACATCAACAAGCGTATCCGTCACGGTTTTCAGTGTTGCAAGCGGAACTATTTCACCGTTCAGTCTGCAAGTGCTTTTTCCCGAAGCGGTTATCTCACGCATCACAACAAGCGTATCATCTTCATATTCGATGCCGAGCGCGTCAAGTTGTTTTTTTACTCCATCCTGTCCGTTAATGTTGAAGAAGGCTTCCACTCTTGCCTTTTGGCTGCCTGATGAAATCAGCTCGCGATTTGCCCTTTCACCGAGAATAAGGTTAACACTGTCAACAATAATCGACTTTCCCGCACCGGTCTCACCTGTTAAGACGTTCAGTCCGGCACCGAGCTCAAAGTCAAGATGCTCAATAAGCGCAATATTTCGAATTATCAACCGTTCCAGCATATTGCCTTCCTCCCGAGCCGGTTCAATTCAGCCTCTCTCTGATGAGGCGAAAAACATTTCTCTTTTTTGTTCTGATGAATCCAACTTGTTTATTGCATCCGGACACAGTGAACCCCGTTCCCGCCGGAACCTGAACAGTGCTGATTCCGTCTGCATACATAACACAGTCGCTTTGCGCATTGATTTCAATTACGGAATCAAATGCAGCTGCAATCGGACGGACAGTCAGCGAATGCGGACAAACGGGGGTTACGAGAATCACATCAAGATTCGGCGCAACCACGGGACCTCCGGCAGAAATTGAATAGCCGGTTGAGCCGAGACGTGAGGAAACAATTATGCCATCCCCGTGTATCATTCCGACATCCGCGCCGTCAACTCCGAGTTCAATATGCGATACGGACGAAAATCCGCTTTTATATGCAAGAAAATCATTTAATGCAAAGAACTCTCTGCCATCTTTAAAACTTGCCTTGAGCATTCTGTCCGTTTCTATTGTATAGTCTCCCTCCGAAAACTGCTTCAAGGTCTCTTCAAAGCCCTCGATGCTGGTTTCACTGAAAAACCCAATTTTGCCAAGGTTGATTCCAAGAATCGGAGTAATGATTTCGATCCCCTGATTCACCGCATGGGACACGGCGCGGAGGGTCGTTCCGTCACCGCCTATTGTAACTATACAGGCGGGTTCATCCTCATCTTCTTCAATGCAGTCAGCAAACATGCACGATGCATCTTCATATACTTTGCACTGATACCCGCTGCGTGCAGCAATTTCAGTCGCCTTCCGCAGAACACCGTCAGAACCTGTTTTTGTAACATTTACATAGAAAAAAATTCTGTGATTCATTTTTTTATCCTCCGCCGCACCGTCAAGCTTATGCAAAGTTATTTAAGAGTCGTATGCGCATCGCTTACCGTTTTTTCAACCGCTTCCGCAAGCTCTGTTTCGCCCATGCCGCATTCGGCCGCATTCTCCTCATGGCCGAGATACAAGAGAAATTCGATATTGCCTTTCGGTCCTGTAATTGGTGAAAACTCAATTCCGTGAACGCTGAAGCCGTTGCTCCGCACATGTTCGATTGCATTCGTCAGAACCTCAATATGTGTTTTTTTGTCACGCACAACGCCGTTTTTGCCGATTTTATCGCGTCCTGCTTCAAACTGCGGTTTAACAAGAACAGCCGCAGCTCCGCCTGTGGAAAGGCATTCGTTAAGGCGCGGAATAATAAGACCGATAGAGATGAAGGATACATCTATCGAAGCAAAACTCGGCTGCTCATCGAACCAATCCAAATTCATGAATCTTGCATTGTGGCGTTCCATGCAAACAACGCGCTCATCATTGCGCAATTTCCAGTCAAGCTGCCCGTAACCGACATCAACTGCAAAAACTTTCTTTGCGCCGTGCATCAGCATACAATCCGTAAATCCGCCGGTAGATGCCCCTATGTCAACGCAGACGCGGTCTTTAAGCGAAATTTGATAAGTATCGATAGCTTTCTGCAATTTCAACCCGCCGCGGCTGACAAACGGAATCGGATTCTCTTTCAGTGAAAGAATTTGCCCGTCGCGAATCGTATCACTCGGCTTCATAACGCGAACACCGTCCAAAAGCACAACGCCCTCGATAATCAGTGCGCGCGCTCTTTCGCGGCTTTGTGCAAGCCCTAATTCAACCATTTTGCTGTCAACTCTGTTTGCCAATTCATTTCTCCATCCACATAAATATTTCACTAATCAATCACCGCGAACCGATTCAACAGCCTCAAGAATAACCTTGCGCAGTTTCTCAGTTGTCAGTCCGCAAAAATCATCCTGTTCGGCAATACTTGCCGCCTCTATCGGGATGTTCGGAACGCCGAGATTAACAACACGCATCTTCCCGTGTGCTGCCGCAAGCCTTGACATTTGTGCGCCGAAACCGGTGTCGGCATTGCCATCTTCAACAGTAATCAGGCATCGTGTGTTTTCGAATAATTCGATATGTTTTTCTTCGATCGGACACAGAAGTCTTGCGTTCACAAGACCGACGTCCAATCCCTCACATGCTGCCGCTGCATTCTGAAGCAGTCTTCCCGTCGCTGCAACAGTGACGCATTTCGGCCGTTTTATAATCTCCCAATCCTCAAGAGAAGTACCGTGGCTGCATTCCCTGCTCGGCAAAAGTCCTCGATTATAGCGAATTGCGCACGGCATATCAAGGGTCAATGCGTAATCAAGCATTGCACAAAGCTCGTTCGTTGAAGATGGTGAAAACAGCTTAATTCCTCGCGGTAATGTCGAAAAATAAGCAATGTCGTAAACGCCTTGATGCGTCTCCCCGTCCGCACCGACCAGCCCTGCCCTGTCGATTCCAAACACGACGGGAAGTTTTTGAAGGCATACATCATGCAGCAGCTGATCATAACCGCGTTGAAGAAATGTTGAGTACACCGCAAAAACAGGTTTCAACCCCTCTGCAGCCATGCCTGCGGACATTGTGACCCCGTGCTGCTCTGCGATACCGACATCAAAAAATCTTTCAGGAAAACGGTTTTTAAACTCCGTCAGCCCTGTTCCGGAAGTCATTGCAGCAGTAACAGCAACAATGCGGGAATCCTTTTCGGCAAGTCGGCAAAGCTCGTTCGCAAACACAAGCGAATTGTTATTTCCGCTTTTTGTTGCGCCGTCTGCAACATTAAATTTTCCGACACCGTGAAATTTTTCTGGATTCTTCTCAGCCGCCGCATATCCCCTGCCCTTCTGCGTTACAACATGGATAAGGATCGGTTTATCCTGAACATTATGCTTTGCATGTTCAAAGATCTCAATGAGGTCTTCGATTTTATGTCCATCGAACGGTCCTGCATATGTAAAACCGATTTCTTCAAACAGCACATTCGGAAGCACAAAATACTTAATCCTGTTTTTAAATCGTTCAAGCGTGTCGCTTATGCATTTGCCGACAAGAGGGATTTTTTTCAGCCTTCCCGAAAACTTGCGTTTGAAGCGTTTATAGCTTTTGCTTGTCCGCAGTTTTGAAAGATGTGCACTCATGCCTCCGACGTTTCCTGCAATGCTCATTTTGTTATCATTTAAAACAACAATAAGCGGCAGTTCTTTTTCGCCTGCATCATCCATTGCTTCGTAAGCAAGACCGCCTGTCAGAGCACCGTCACCGACGAGTGCAACCGCTCTGCTTTCAAAATCGCCTTTCAATCGCATTGCACGGAGCATTCCGAGTGCAGCAGAAATCGCTGTGCTTGAATGGCCGACATTAAATGCATCGTATTCGCTCTCACTGCGTTTCGGAAAACCGGATATTCCACCCTTTGTTCGAAGAGTCGGGAACTGCGGAGCGCGTCCCGTCAGCAATTTGTGAACATAGCTCTGATGACCAACGTCAAAAACAAGCCTGTCCTTTGAGAAATCGAAACAATAATGCAGCGCGATCGTAAGCTCAACAACGCCGAGATTTGACGAAAGATGTCCGCCGTTCTGCGAAACAACCGAAATGATATAGCTGCGTATATTCGACGCAAGCTCGTTCAGCTGTTCAATACTCATCTTTTGCAGCTCCTGCGGAGACTCAAGCCCAACTATTGTTCCCGTCTGCGCGGCTGTTTCACTGTGTTGCACCATTATTACTTGTTCCTATTCAATATGTAGTAGATTACATCGTAAAGATATTTGCAGTTTTCACCGAAAGTTGTAAAGAGGAGCCGTTCGGCTTCCTGCGCAATCTGCTGTGCCATATTTTTGGAGCGTTCCACACCGTAAAGGCTCACATATGTAAGCTTTTTATCCGTTTCGTCCTTGTGCAAGGTCTTTCCGACAAGCGTTTCATCGCCCTCTGCATCAAGGATATCATCCGTGATCTGAAAAAGAATTCCGATTTTCTCCGCATAGCCTTCAAGCGTCTTAAGCTGTATATCTGTCGGATTTGCGCATAGTGCGCCTGCAATTACACTTGCAATAAGCAGATCGGCAGTCTTGTGCCGATGGATATAGTTCAGCTCGTCTTCATTCTTAATGCCTTCGGTTTGGCTGATAAGGTCAATGGATTGTCCGGCAACCATGCCGGAAACGCCTGCACGTTTAGCGATTTCCGCAACTGCACGATAATAATTAAGATTATTGAATCCAATTCCCGCCTCAAGCATCCATTCAAAAGCATACGTTAGGAGTCCGTCACCCGCAAGCAATGCCTGGGCTTCCCCGAAAACCATGTGATTCGAAGGTTTTCCGCGCCGCATGTCATCGTTGTCCATACAGGGCAGATCATCGTGAATCAAAGAATACGTATGAATCATTTCAATGCCGCTGCCGAGCCGAATTGCATATTTTCTGTTGCCGCCCAGAATATCGCACACGCCGAGCGTCAGGCACGGGCGAATGCGTTTCCCGCCCGCATCAATACTGTATTTCATTGCGTCATGCAGTAATTTGGGTGTATTTGTCATTATAAAAGCATCATTCAGTGTGTTGTTAATAATGTTTGAATACTTTTTTGTTCGTGCATCAAAATCCATCATGTGTCCCTCCACCGGTTTTGTGTCGCACCGACAGTTAAATCGTCAGTTGCCGATTAGGTTTTTGAACCTGTTGTTCAGTCAGCTGTATTTAACCCTCGGTCCTCGTGTTACGCAAGAAAAGCCTATTCTTGTGTTGCAGTCAGGGCAGCATATACGCTGTCGAGAATTCATTTTTAAATATCTTTTTCCTATTCGCCGCAGTTTTCATCAGTGCTGCGGGAAACTTTTTCAATTCTGCCGTCATAATCCGCAAGCAGTTTCATGCAGTAATCCGAGAGCGCGATTCCCTGTTCATATAGTTTTACCGTCTCGCCGAGAGGTGTTTCTCCGGAATCCAGTTTTTCAACTATCTCTTCAAGTTTTGATGCCGCTTGTTCAAATGTCAGTTCTCCAAACACTTCTGCGGCACCGCAGTTTTTATTCGTATTATCGATATCGTTCATGTTGTTGCCTTTTTAATTCTTAACCATTTTCTGTTGTATGCTTTTCATTTAAGACAGGCTGAATACCCGTTACGGCAACCTTTAACACTCCTCCGAAAAGTGCAACCGTAAGTTCCTGTCCGATACGGACATTTTTAATACTGTCCACCGTTTTGCCGTCAGCGTCATTAAGAATTGCATAGCCGCGCCGCAAAATCCCGTTTGGGTTCAGTGAGGACAAACGCTGTGCAGCCGAATCGATACGCATTCCCGCATTATTCACAATTCCCGAAACAATACGTCGCAGCAAATCCGTTTTCTCCTGCACAGAACGGCGTTTCAGTTCCGTTACACGCAGTGGAGATGTCAGAGCGCGGCTTTTCAGGCAAGCATCAATGCGCATTTTTGCTGCCGTTAACACATCCTCTGCCGCTTCGTGCATCGTCTCGCGCTGCCGCAGCAGCATGTTTTTCAGTGAATCAAATTCCGGAACACAAATTTCGGCAGCTGCCGAAGGAGTTGCTGCCCTGCAATCCGCAGCGAAATCAGCAATTGTATAATCGATTTCGTGCCCGACCGCACTCACGACCGGGATCTCACTTGAATATATCGCGCGGGCAAGGCCTTCGTCATTAAAGCAATTCAAATCTTCAAAGCTTCCTCCGCCCCTGCCGATTATGATAACATCAGGCTTTTTTGTTTCGTTCAGCAGCCGCAGTGCAGCAATAAGTGACTGCGGCGCATCTTTTCCCTGTACATTTGCATGAGCAAAAATGAAGTTCATCAACGGGAACCGACGCCGTGCAACAGTGATGATATCATGCAGTGCCGCTCCGGACTCACTTGTTATGATTCCAATGCATTTCGGCATAAACGGCAAAGTACGCTTTCTCGAAAAAAGACCTTCTGCTTCGAGTTTTGATTTCAGCTCCAAAAAACGCCGAAACAGCTCGCCTTCTCCCGCTTCATGCATTGACGTAACATAAAACTGAAATTTTCCGTCTCGCGTATAAAGTGACGGACTGCCGTGCAAAACAACCGACATACCGTCTTTAGGTGCAAACCTCAGCCTTTCCGCGCTGCTTCTGAACATCACACACGGCACAGCGGAGCTTTCATCCTTGACAGAAAAGTACAGATGTCCGGATTTATTGTAGCATTTAAATCCTGATATTTCGCCCGAAACATCAATTGAGCGCAAGCGCACATCCTTATCAAGCAGACCGCTGACATATGTATTGAGTGCAGTTACAGTCCAAACAGGCTTTTGCGGACGATTGGATCCGGCCGATTCATCCGCCGCACCCGTGATAAATCCGCTGTCAATCCAATCCATTCAGCTTCTCCGCCGCTGTAAGCGTGTTTGCAACAAGAATTGTGCGTGTCACAGGGCCTACTCCGCCGGGAACCGGGGAAATATAACCCGCAACAGGTTCGGCAGATGCAAAATCAACGTCTCCGACAGTTTTTCCCTCAACACGGTTTATGCCTGCATCTATCACGATTGCGCCGGGTTTAATCATGTCACCCGTCACAAGCCCGGGGACGCCGACTGCTGCAACAAGAATATCCGCATTAAGAGTATGTTCCTTCAGATTTGCTGTTTTTGAATGGCAAATTGTTACCGTTGCACTCTCGCCGAGCAAAAGCATCGCCGCCGGACGGCCTACAACATTGCTGCGTCCGATAACGACCGCATTCTTTCCGCTGATTTTAACACCTGTGCTTTTGATAAGCTGCATAATGCTGCTCGGTGTGCAGGGCGCAAATGCCGGCCTGCCGGAAACAAGGCTGCCGACATTCAGAAGGTGGAAACCGTCAACGTCCTTGTGCATCGAAATATGTGAAATGACTTCATCGGAATTCATGTGTTTCGGAAGCGGCATTTGAAGCAGAATACCGTGAACATTTTTATTGGCATTGAGCGATTCAATCAATTCAACAAGCTCCGCCTGCTCCGTTTCCGCAGGGAGCGCATGAACACAGCTCTCCATTCCGACAGCAGCGCAATCCTTAGCTCTGCTGTTAACATATTGCTGTGAGGCAGGATCACTGCCAACAATTATAACATCAAGTCTGGGCTTAATTCCTTTTTCAAGCAGCCGATTTGTCCGAGCAATGCATTCCGCTCTCAGTTCAGCCGCAATCTTTTTTCCGTCAATGATTATTGCCATTGTTGTTTCCTCCGTGAGATTAAAACTATTTCAATTTAAACTTGAATGTATGCGATTCCTGCACAACTGCGCCGACACTCATGTTCCGCCCGGCGTTGCAGTCCGGCCGTTGAAAGCATCTTCTTCCGCCGCTAATGCCGCAATTCCGACAGCATTGTCGCTTGAAAGAACCGGCCTTGAAAAATGCAGTTCAACAGGTACTTTTTGCAGCCTGTCAGCAAGCATTTCTCTCAGTATTGTGCTTGACGCCACTCCTCCGGCAAAAAGGAAACTCTTTGTTGAAGCAGTTTCGTCTCCTGCGCTGCATTTTGAAACCGTGCATACTTCTCTCGCTGCATTTTCCGTTTCAAATTCAATTGCATTTTCAATTGCATTTTTTACAAGCTTTGCGAGCGTTCGCGCAATGCAGTCATAAACGGCGGCAGCAACTGTCCCGTGCTTCTCCCCGCTTTTCAGTGCGTTCGCGGCTTTTGTTTCAACACCGGAGAACGAGCAGGAAAGGTTCTTTACACTTGAAGGAAGCACGAACCCGCTATCGGCATATGATTTGTTTTTCAATGCCTCAGCCGCAATTTTTTCAAGTTCTTTTCCCGCAGGAAATCGCAGACCCATTGCGACCCCGAGCCTGTCCACAAGCTGACCTGCGTTGATGTCGGTTGTACCGCCGATTTTTTTGATATCGGAAAGTGAGCTGTCGATACGGAGCAGTTCACTTGTTCCTCCGCTGAGATGAAACGCAAAAAAATCCTTGCCGAGCAGTGATTCGTTGTCGAACGCCGCGGCACGGATATGTCCCTGCTGGTGTGTGAACTCGTACACAGGCACACCCAAAGCCGCAGAAACCGACAGTGCATGTGATTTGCCCGCAAGGAAAACAGGCATATAGCTGCCTTCCCTGCCGCTCGGACACACGCTGACGCCGACACCCGCAACATCTTTTCTGTCAATCTGCTTAAAGATTTTAGGCAGGATCTCGGCAAGATTGCGGACATGCTGAAACACGGCATCGCTTTGCCTGAGTCCGCGCTCACCCGCTGCGACTTTCAGAAGAGTTCTTTCATCACAAACGATCTCCGCTGAATTTCCGTTTACGCAAACACAAGCTGCGGATGTTGTGTAGCAGCTTGTATCAATGCCGAGAAATATTCTTTTTTTGCTTCCGCAGCTCATCATTTTGCCGCAGAATTCGCAATTCTGCCGAGGCAGCCGTTTATAAAGCGCGGAGAGCCTTCGTCACAGTAAATCTTTGCAAGCTCAACCGCTTCGTTAATAGCGACAGCTTTCGGAATGTTTCTGTCGAAAAGGATCTCATATGTTGCATTGCGCAAGATTGAAAGATCGACCTTTGACATTCGTTCCAAAGTCCACCCGATCGCCGCCTCCGAAATTGTTTCATCAATTTTGTCGATGTGTTTTTGAACTCCGTCAACCAGATTGGTTGCATACGCAACATCTGCCTTAACGGGCTCTCCGGCGATGCCGGACTTTTCGAGCACCTCATGATAAGTATCATCACACCCGAAGATTTTTTCATAGGTGAGCATCATTGCCACCTCACGCGCTGTTTTTCTGCTCATTGGTCACAGGAAGGGGCAGGCGACTCCGTTGAGCAGCAACCCCCGCACCCTTTTCCTTTCTTTTATGTATGCTGTATGTTATGTATCTTAAATATTCCGAACAGCCTTTCTTCCGTGTTGAATCGATTACACGTTTTTTGGAAAAAGCTTATTCTGTTTTGAAAATCCGTAGTCTGCAAAGTCCACCTGCTGCAAATTCATCGTTTGCGCCTGAACAGGTTCGCAATTGCCTTATTCGCACCCCTGAAACCGAGCTTATCGATAAAGTAGCCGTACACACCGAACAGGAGTGTCAGAACAACAAGAAGAAGCGTTCTGAAAAAACCTATAACGAGCATCAAAAACGCAATTTCAAGCCCAATCGCCCCCAAGCCCAGCATGGCTTTGTGTTTTTTGATAAAAGCAATAATGTTTTCAAAGGTCATTATTTCACCCGCCTGTTTCCTGCCTTCCCGTCATCCCGCGGAGCAGCAACATCAACAATCGCAACAAGCACATTGCTGACGGGAATCCCGGTTGCGTTTTCGATGTACGACTTGACATCCCGCTGCAGTGCAGCGCAAAGTGTGGGCAGACTTTCGTCCTGAAAAACCACAAGTTTAAGATCGATATTGATCTGCCCGTCTGCGGCCGAAATAGTGCTTACGCAGCTTTTTATTGAAGCAACTTTTTTGACGCAGTTTTGAACAAGGCCGTCAACCGCACTGCTGCTGATATAGGTCGTTCCGTTCGGCTCTCCCGAAAGCATGTTCAGACTTGACTTCGAGTTGCCGATTCTGCCGATCTTTGCTGTGCAGACAAGCGCGAAAACACCCGCTGCGGAAAGACCGCCAAAACCGATGCCTGCAAGTATGCGCAGGAAAATCCTGTCTCCCGTCATGAACTCTGCAAAACGGGCAAATGCCTTAAGTCCCCACGCTGACGCTGTCATGAACAGCATCGTAATGCTGAACAGGCAGAGAACTGCAATTATAATCGCTCTGCGCGTACCGTCGGATTTCATAAACTAAGACCACTCTTTCTTTTGTTGATAATAACACAGTTTCGCACCGCGCATCCGCAGGAAAACAGCGCAGTCCACAAATACAGGTCGTGTTTAAAACATGTTCTGGATGCGGAATGCAGCTGTCGCCCCTTCGGATGCACCGTGCAGCTTCCGTCATAAAGTACAACGGAATTACTTTACCCTGGGTTCTTCGGGCTTTTTCTTTTCGTCCTTATCGTTTTCGAACGTTACAGACTGAACGCAAACGTTGACTTCAACAACGCGCAGTCCCGTCATCATTTCGATCGCCTTCTTGACTTCCTGCTGAACTTCTGCACAAACGAGCTGGATTTTGCTGCCGTATTTCACATTGATTACAACGTCAACAGCAGCTTCTTCCTGGCCGACTTCGACGCGAACACCCTTTGTGTAGCTCTTCTTACCCCCGAGGATTCCCGTAAGGCTGTCTGCAAAACCTCCGCCGAGGCCGGTTACACCTTCAACATCCGATGCGGCAAGGTTTGCAATCGTTGCAATTACGTCGGGAGCAAAGGACACTTTGCCGGTTTCGTTGACCTTAATGTCGGTCATTACGGTATTCTCATTTTCCATGATATGGACTCCTCCTTATAATTAGTCAACATAATTATACCAAATTTCTTCGGGAATGTAAACAATTGACGTTAATTATTCTGAAAAAATCTGCAGGAAATCCACACAGAAAACAAATTTCGGAGGTTTAAGCAATTCTTGCCGTTCCGATTCAGCCTCTGCTGAGAGATATTTTAATCTTTGATGCCTCCGCGCCGGTTTCGGTTTGAACAATGTCAAGAATCCTTGCAACCTCTTCATCGCTCAGTGTCTCACCATCGATGATAACGCTGATTGCATCACTTCTCAAAGTTACGGCTGCATCAAGAAAACCTTTTGCCCGTATAAGGCTCTCAATCGCAAATTCCTGTTCCATGTTGCTGACAAGCTCCATCAGTCTCTCTTTTGCGTTTTGAACCGTTTCTGCATCTGACCCCTCCTCTGCAAGTATCATACGCAGGTATTCGATCTCCTGTGCACGTACAAGATTTCTCTCATCGCGAAAATTCGCGAAATAGCTGCTGTAAATATTCGCATTGCCGCCGACGGTGGAAACATTTGTTCCCGATGCACCGTCTTTGCCGGGAGCAGATGTTCCGTCCGCGCTGCCGCCGTCCGCGGGATTCTCTCCGTTGAGTCTTATATTCAGCCAAATTGCGCCTGCAAGCAGGATTATCAGCACAGCAAGCGCGATAATGCCCTTTTTTGTGAGTTTGAATCCGTTCTTTTTCATTTTCTTTCCTCCATGTTTAATTCAGATGTCGTTTTTTAAAGCTTTTGCGGCATTTTGAGCCGTCTCTTCTCCCGCAGGGTTTGTATTTATTCGTTTCGGCGCATAGCAAACACCTCCACGCTGTTTTCGTCAATGCCGAGCACCGTACTGACCGCCGCCGCAAGACTGAATCGCACGAAAATATCCGCTGCACCTTCCGCGATTACGATTACTCCGCGTATCTTTGGCATACGCTCAGTAAGTATTATCGGGCTTTCTCCCCCGCTTCCGGATGTTTTGACCGGACGCGATGCCTCGGATATACCCGAGCTGCCGCTGCTTTTCTGCTCATCCGCAGCTATAACCTTTTCCTGTGCGTTATCAAATGTTACCATCACTCGCACCTGTCCCGCATTCTGCATTTGCGAAAGAATATCTTCCAGTCTTGCTTCAAGCATACGTGCCTCTTCGGTGTTCGAGAACTCACCCGTCTGTTCTTCCTCCGTTCTTCCTGAGGATTTATTTGTATTTTTTCCGCCGCCGAACAAACCGGACGTCAAAAAAATCGCAAGAGCAAGTATTATAAGAACCGCATACAGGATCGTTCTCAATTTCTTATTCTTTTCAAGTGCTTCTGCAAGCACCGCAAATATCGAATTTCCGCTTTTCATCTATATCTCCGCACTGTTATTTTCGCCTTTCCGCACATTTTTTCGCTGTCCAAAACGTATTCTCACGGCATTTTTCGTTCATCCCGTGCTCCATGATGCAACAATTGCTGCAACATCCGCCGCAATTGCCGCGGCAAGGGCAAAACTGATAAGTTTCATTGCTCCGCCCGCGATGCCGCCCTTTGCTCCGCCGTCCGGCAGCAAAGCTTCGGCAATTGCCGCTGCTGTTGCCGCAGCAATAAGTTTAAGAAATAAATTCAGCATTTTCCCTCCATCCGCCAATGTTTTCAAAGAGCATTGACTTCCCGTCCGCTGCATTTCTGTTCGCTACACGGTGAGCAACTCTGTGCTGTTTTCCGTTGATTTGCATTCTAAACCGCCAATGCGTTGCCGGTTAAAAGCATCACAACAAGACTTATCACAAACATGCCCGTAACGGCAGCAACAGCGGCAAAAAGATATGAAACCGTTTCTGCAATACCGTCAAGCATTTTTGGTATCCGTTCATCCGAAAACGGTTCGCAGATTGCCGATGTTATACGCAGTGCGAACATTCCGCCCGCAACAGTCAGCATCGGCTTTGCGATCACCGTCGCAGCAAGAATAATCGCAACCGTTCCGGCCGAATTTTTAAGCAGGGCTGAACTTCCGAGAACCGCATCGGCCGCGCCGGTAACCATGCCTCCTGCTGCCGGAACAAGTCGATCTATCGCATATTTTGCCGTCCGAACAGAGATTCCGTCCGCTGCACCTGCTGTCATTCCGCCAACAACAGTTACCGCAATATACACCGTCGTCAATAAGCCAAGCAGCCATTTCACGCTTTTATGAAGTAATTTCACTGTCCTTCCGACTTTTAATTTGTCCGATAATCCGTCAACTATTGTCAGCACACCCGCAGCCAGGAGCATCGGCAAAACTATTTTTTCAATTACATACACTATTCCGTTTATCAGAAACACAAGCATTGGATTCATCAGCTTTGCTGTTTTTGCACACCCCATCGCTGTAAGCAGCCCGATCATAATAGGTTCGACAGTTTCACTGAAACACCTCATCTTTCCGATTGCGTCCGCAGCCGTGCCTGTGAGATCCGAAAACACTGCCGAGATGCTGAGTATCGCTGCCGCACAGAGAAACAGCAGCAGCATTTTCTTCGTTCCCGCGCACTCATCCCCTATTGCAATTCCGCACAATCCTGTCAGAATACCGAGGGCAGCGATGCCGGCCGTGCGGACAAGTGCAAATCTCAGGTTCGGCACAAAAATGTCTTTCACAATCAACAGAATGCTCGTTGGTTCATCGGCTTCAATAACGTTTGATGCAGCTTTTTCAATTAAAGTTTTTACATCACCATATTCCGTAATGTTTCCCACCGTTTGCTTCGTCTCGTCAAAGTATTGCTGCCATTCCGAAAAATCATATTCATTAAGAAGCCGTTCCAACTCTGTTTCAACATTCTGCATACCTTCATCCGGCAGCTCGTCTGCCCGAACATTCCGCGGCAATGCGAGAACAGCCATGCATACCGCAATTAACGCACACACTGCAAAGCCTCTGACAACATTTGTGGTTCGGAATCCGCACTTTCCGGTAATTGCCCTCCATGCTCCTTCTTTCATTGCGGCACATAAACGTTTTATCATATCCATAACCTCATTTTGGAAGACTTACTCCGCGGGACAGCGGTTGCCTTCTTGTATGTATTTTTTCAGCAGTTGTATGCCGTTGCTTTTTACTGTGTAAGACTGTTCCGAACAAGTTCCGTCAGCATTTCCGTGATTTTGAGAATAAGCGGCACTGCGAGCGTCATAAGCATTATTCTTCCGATCAACTCCGTTTTTACGGCAAGTGCCGTCTCTCCGAGATCCCTGCACAGTGCGGCAGCGATTTGGGTTGTATACGCAATTCCGATGGCTTTCACGATCACGGCAACGGATTCTCCTTCAAGGCCGCCGGATGCGGCAACCGAGCTCAGTGCCGCTGCAACTCCGCTCACTTTCGCAATAATTGAAAGCAATATGAACGCGCCGCCCGCAAGCGCAACATTCATTCCAGCCGCATTGTTGAATTGACGCACAGTGCAGCTCAAAATCGCTGTCACAACCGCAAAACCGATCAATGAAAAAGTGTCCATTTGCGTTTCGTTCCTGTTTCGGTGCTTTCATCAATACAATTCAAACACACTTCGAACATTTCCGAAAAGCGTTGCAATAAGACCGATAACCATCGTCAAAACAATCACAAGCCCTGCAAGTGCGGTCAGCATTGCAATGTCGTCGCGTCCCGTTTGCTTCAGAAGCTGGCATGCAACCGCAACAAGAATCCCTATACCCGCAATGCGAAAAACAATATCTATACCCATCGTTTTTTTCCTCGTTTAATTCAGTAAATACTTACATTTCCGTCTTCGGAATGTTCATTTTCGGCTGCCGGTGCATTATCCGAAGACTAAATTATCATCAGTGCAGCCGCTGCCCCCAGCAGAGCCGATAAGGATACCGCCAGTCTGCTTTTTTGTGTAAAGCATGCGCACTGTGTTTTTTCCTTTTCGGACAGCTGCTTCAGCGTGCCTTCAAGCCGACTGAGCTCTGTTTCGGCATCATTGGAACCGAAATGTTCCGCGAATCCGTCAGCAATTGCTCCGATATCCTCGTTCAGCATCAATTCGCACCTATGCCGACGCCATGCTTCACCAAATCCTGCACCATTTGTAAGTTCATCACTCATTATTCTCCAGAATTCCCGCAGGCTTCCGCGTGCCGCAAGCAATAACGCAAGAGATTTAACGTCCGTCCGTTCATATTTCAATGCTGCCTCAAGCACCTTTAAATCAGATAAGAAACCGCACAATATCTTTTGGCGGAGTTTGTATTTTTCGGCCGCAACCCTTCCTGCTGCCATGCAGATGCAGAACGCTGCGGCGGCAAGTAAAAGTTTCAGCACCGTGTAATTCGTCTCCGTTTGTTTTCGTCTAAAATATCAGTCTCGTACAATGATATTTCGCGCGATGTTCTTCTCAGCAAAAAAACTTTTGCAAACAGCCCGTCTTCAACCGCGTGTCGGAGCCAAGCTTTGCTTCTCAATTGAGCCGTATTTCCGGCATGAATCGATGCAATAACCGCAATGCCGTATTTTGCCGCTTCCGAAACAGCCTCCGTATCAATTGCACCCGACAGTTCATCGGTTATTATTACATCAGGTGCCATGCTGCGAACAAGCATCGGGATTGCAGCAGCCTTCGGTATTCCCTCCATAATATCCGTCCTTATACCGAGATTCATGGCGGCGTGTCCCTCCGTTGTTCCGGAAAGCTCATTGCGTTCATCCGCAACTGCAACACGCAGCGAGCGCGGAACACCTATTCCGTCCGATAAGCAGCGCGCACAATCTCTGAGGAATGTCGTCTTGCCTGCGCCCGGAGCAGCAGCAATAATTGCCGATAAGGGCATGCTGCCATCAAAGAACCTCCCAATGAAACGCTCTGCACAGCCGATAACTTCACGTGGGATTCTGATATTAAAACTTGTAACCGCAGTCAGTCGTGTAACTTTCCCGTTTTCATAAAGAGGTTTTCCGCATATGCCGACCCTTGCCCCGCCTGCAAGCGTCACATAGCCCTGCAGCAGCTCCTGTTCGCGTGCAAAAACCGAATGCCCGCATATTGCCTCCAGCATTTCACATGCTTCTGATTTTGTAAACGGTTTAAGCTGCAAAAAAACTTGCTCACCCCGTCTGCCCGCCGCCTGCATCGGTCTGTCAATAATAAACCTGATTTCATCCGCTCTTCCGCCCTCAAGAATCTGCTCAACCGCACCGCGAAATCGCTGCGGAACAATGCGTACGATCTCTTTTTCAGCCGTTGTTAATGTGCTTATTCTCGGCTTTGCTTCCATCGTTTTCCCTCGCTTCCTTCAGTTTCCTTCGAACCGTCCGTTTTTTAATGTACCGGAGCGTTTTTGTCTGACCGCTCAGCCCATCGGCTCTCGATAAATGGTATGTACATGCTCCGATCGATATGACCGTTCGGTGACGAGCAGTCTGCAAAAAAGCAAACAAAAAGACGCAGACATAGCCGCGTCTTTTTAAACAGAGCTGTTGTATCATGTTCGGTTCTATCGGGTTGCGGATTTCTTCTTTCCGACGCTCGATGATTTATTATTTAACCGTCCCATATGCCTTCGAACGGCATATTCAAGAATGCCGCAGATCTCACACGCCGCCGCATAAGCCGCAATACCTATCATCTGCGCATCACAGACTTCCGTTGACAGCTGCACCGCTCCGTACCCAATGCTGGTATATTCAATCGCAAATTCTGCCAACCCTCCGAATACAGGTGCGAGAACCGCTGCGCATGCAAATGCGGAAATATCGCAGCGTCTCCCGAAAATCAAAGCCGCAGTGAGAATGACCGAACCATATAAATAATTCGCCGTTTCAGGATTTTGCACCGAAAAATTTATCAACATATAGACAATTCCGAATACAAAAGCAAACGGAATGACCCTGTTTGCGGTGCCCTTTGCGGCAGCAAAAACGGCCGGACCGATTATTATCGGAACTAACCCGAAATTCAGCTCAATTTCCGGCGTTGGGTTCAGCAGAAAAGCTTTAAGACAGATAACACAGATCAGCCAATAAATAACATGTGTGTTTTTTATCCCCGTTTCCTCCACGGTATGCCGCAGCACCCCCGTTAATGTCAAGAGAATCAAAACTATTGCCGTCATTGCCGCAATCGACATGCAAAACCTCCCGCTCCGCAATTTATTATCAGCGTTTGCTTAGCCTTAATGCTGTCAGCTTGTGCAGCTTGAAAAGAATCTATACCTCTTGACTGTTTTTTTACAAACTAAGGATCAATTCGTTCTTTAGAGCATTTACCTGCATATGCTTCTATGAGAATATTTTCGACATTCCAGTCGAACGGAGGCGAATTATGGCAAACACAACTTTTTGTGAGCTGCGCGAAAAGGAAATAATCAACATATGCGACGGTGCGCGGCTCGGGTGCATATGTGACCTTGAAATTGACGACAGTACGGGCACAATATGTTCAATTGTGGTTCCCGGACCGTCACGTTTCTTGGGGCTTTTGCGCAATTCGGAAGAACTTGTTATCCCGTTCTGCAAAATTCAAAAAATCGGCGATGATGTGATACTGGTTGATATTGCAAATGCACGCAGGCAGTGCTGACGGTAAACCCTGAAAATTCGGAAAGGAACGGATGCTATGTTTGAATTCATTGCGCAGATATTCAGAAATATGTTTGTGTTTGTGGGCATGGTCACAACAAAAAGCAGCTTTCCCCCCGCCTTGACGCCGGAAGAGGAACAGGCACTGTTAAAAAAACTTGCAGCGGGCGATGATGACGCACGTGACAAGCTCATTGAACATAATCTTCGACTCGTTGCACATATCGCAAAAAAGTACACGACACGCGGCCGTGATGCGGATGATCTTATCTCCATCGGGACTATCGGACTCATAAAAGCAGTCGGAAGCTTTGACGCAAACAAGGGTCGGACACTGTCCGCCTTTGCAGCAAGATGCATTGAAAACGAGATACTTATGTCCGTTCGTGCGGAAAAGAAAAAAAATAACGAAGTTTCTTTGGATGAACCGCTCGGCACGGACAGGGACGGCAACGAAATCACGCTTGCGGATGTTATTGCAAGTGCCGAAAACCCCGTTGCCGATACTGCAATCAATAACTCAGCGTGCCGTGCCGTGCGGAGTGCTGCGCAAAGCATTCTGGACGAACGCGAACGAATCGTTATCGAAATGCGATACGGTTTCGCAAACGGCATTGCCATGCCGCAGCGCGAAGTAGGCAAAAAGCTCGGCATATCGCGTTCATATGTATCGCGCATTGAAAAACGCGCTCTTGCAAAGCTGAACAGCTGCCTCAGCGGCAAGCATGACATCTAAATTCGCCTAACTGTCAGTTTATTCGGTTCGGCTGCAAGCCGAAACAGTTTGGCTTCATTCCGACATCTGTACGGGCTTGCTGCCGTACAAGTTCATTCTTCCGCGCTTCCCTGTGAGATGTACGGCGCCGACCCTTGACAGCACCCGAAGAGCTGTTTGCGCCGTTTTCCGAGGTATTTGTGCCTCAGCGGCAAGTTCTGCCGACGTAAACTCTGTTTGGAGGCTTGTCGGCAGCAACATTCGCCAGTCTTGCTGCCCGCAAATCAAAATCGAACCGCGCAGCGCGATAGGAATGCGCTCAAAACGCTCCGTTGTGCTGCGCCGTCTGCGTACACGCTTTTTTACCGGTGCATTTTCAAGCCTGTATTCATCCGTATCAACAAGCAAAAGCAGGATATTCAGGTTGTTGTGTTCAATAATCTCCGCAAGCTTGTATAACTCAAAAAAAGCATCAAAAAACGACCCGCGTTTCGGACTTTTGCGACGTTTGCCGATTTCTCCCGTCACAGCATTGAGTTTGACTATATGCTTTTCAAACGGAATCGGGTGCACCACGGTGACGCAATTCGAAATCAAAAGCGACGGCAGTTTTTTTCTGAGAACATTGAATGAAGCTGTCTGCACCTCAAAAACACCGCTTTCGTTTTTCACATCAACAATGCTGTTTCCGACCCTTGATTCATGCTTTGAAGCGTCGGGTTCAATAAAGTATTTTATCACGGAATGCATTTTCTTTTCCGACAGAGTGCCGATTCCGCCCGATGCATGAACAGTTTCTGCATCCGCAGCAATGCAGGCGCGAAAAAACCCGGCTTCATCATTCCAGTTTCTCTTTTGCAGCATTTGCCTCTGCGCATCGATTTTACGGAGTATTTCTGCTCCGACCGGTTCTTCGTTCACGTTTTTTTGTTTTTCGTTATCGCTGCTGTTATCAGCGTTTTGAAAGGCTTCCTTCATCTGCGCAAACTGTTTAATTTGATTTTTGGGCAGTATCATATGCCCCAGTATTCTTCATCACTCAAAAAACCGGAACCGCGTGCAGTTTCGGCAAGTATCTGTCCTATCGGCTTCAGGGTTTTATTTTTCAACAAACGAGCAGGATTTTCGGAAAAAATCAAATCAGCATATTCCTTCGAGAATTCGGAAACGACTGTTTTATATGCCTTACGCATATCCGTAGTTCTTGATTTTGCTCCGTGAGCGTCACTTGCAGCAAGCATAACTGCACCGCTGTTTAAAAGTTTGAAAGCGGTTCGCCTGCAATCTCTGCCGAAATACCCCGTTAAACTTCCAGTATTTATTTGCAGACTGTATCCCGCTTCAGCCCATTCCAAAGCATAGCGCAAATCATCCTGAACAAAATAGTATCTTTCAGGATGTGCCACCACCGGTTTTTTTCCGCTTGCGGCAACAGTTTGAAGCATTTCCAGCATAAACCAAGGATCCTCATCGAAAGCACACTCCACAAGCATGAAATCAGAATCAGCAAGCGTCAGCAGTTTTCCGCTGTCTGTCAGTTTCAGCGTTTCCGGGCAGGCAAACACTTCCGTGCCGAGGTGCAGACCTATTTCCGCGCCTGTCTTTGAGAGCGCTTCACAAAGCTCCGAAAATGCAGCGAAGAGTTTTTCTCCCGCATAATTATCAAACTCGCCCGGTGCGCAATGCGGCGTTGCAATAATATCCGTAACTCCGCATTCCGCTGCGATGCGAAGCATTTCAACGGATTCCGTCATATCGACGGCTCCATCGTCAACGTCGGGCAGGATATGGCAATGAATATCTATCATTTTTCTCCTTAATGCTCAATACACATTAGTTTCATTTTTGTTTGTTCTGCTGTGCGCTCACCGCCTAACGGCTCATTCGTCAATCCTCATAATTTAACGCTTCAATACCGGAGCGTGCCTGCGGACGGCTGTCGCCGTGTTTCACAAACAGCATTGCCGCGAACGCAAGTGCAACAAAGCATGATGCATACGGGAACAGTGATGTCATTCCGATTTTGTCCATAAGCAGCCCGCTCAGATAAGGCGTCAAGACCTGTGCCGCCATACTTGCAGTGTAGTAATATCCGGTGAATTTACCGACTTCGCCGCCGCTGCACATTTCAACAACCATCGGAAAACTGTTTACATTTATTGTTGCCCAGCCTATTCCGGCAAGCGCAAACATACAGTTCATGAGGAGCGCACTGCTGCCTTCACGCAGGAATGCGGCAACACCGAATGCGGATGCAAGTATCACGACTCCGCCGAGAATAGTTTTTTTACGTCCGATTTTCGAAGCTGCGGCCCCCACCGGAATGTAGGATACAATTGCAGCGATGTTTGCAATCATCAGAGTCGAATTGTAATCAAGATTCAAAACTTTTCCCGCATAAACCGAATACTTCGATGTTACCGCATTATACCCCATGTACCAAAGCGCAACGGATGCAAGTATCAGAATGAGTGAAGTTTTTTCTCCTTTCGAAAGCCTCTTTTTCCCGCTTGTTTCTTCGTCTGTCTCGTCAAGGTTCAACCGTTTACTTTGCTGCCGCATTTCATCCGCAAACTTCGGCTCCCGAACCGTGATCATGAACAAACCCAATGCCGCAAGCATCACGCCCGCAATAATTGCAAAGAACGGTGTGTAGCTCATCATTGAGTTTTTCACGCTCCCGGTGCCGAAAATCATTCCCAAAGCAAGAACGATAATGCCGCCCGCCGTACCCATGAGGTTAATTACGGCATTTGCCTTTGAGCGCAAAGGTTTTATTGTTACATCCGGCATCAACGCAACCGCCGGCGAGCGGAACGAGGCCATTGAAATCAACACAACAAGCAGCACCGCTATAAACAGCCCTGTCCGCACTGCTCCCGCTGAGCTTATATCCTCGGCATATGCCTGTCTTGCCGGAACATAAAACTCCGAATACAATCGGGAAGGCTGAACGGGTCTGTTGTCCGTGTTGTTAACATCCACGGGGGAATAATAGTTTTCAATTGCACAGAAAAAGTCTCTGTCCACAGCAACGGACGCAGCATTCAACGCAGTCTGCTCGGCCTCTCCTGCAAGATAATCACGCACAGAAATCATCTTTTCCGTTTCGCTTTGGTCATTGTCGCCGGGAATCGCGAACTCATTCATCACAACAAACTCAACACCGTTCGGTGTTATCAGTTTTTTGTTCAGGCAATTGTTGAACACTGTTGACACAGCATTATCAAAAATGCCTTTAATATCATCATTTTGTGCATCAGCATCAGCAATGGTGCCGTAAACGGCTGTTTCGAACCTTTCAACACCGTTAAGGGCCCTTGCCTGCGCATTATCAACAAAAGATAAGCCGACGAATGCGATTGCGGCGGCAAGCGTTCCGGCAATTATGAACGGAGTCCGCCTGCCGAGTTTTGTATTTGTTTTATCTGAAATCGCACCGAACAGCGGCAGCAGAAAAATTGCAAGCACATTATCCAGAGCCATAACAACCCCGGAAGCCGCCTGCGACATACCGAATTTATCCGTCAGTATTTTAGGGATTATCGTGTCGTACGCCTGCCAGAATGTGCAAATCAGGAAAAAGGCAAAGCCAACAAAAATTGTGCGTTTATAGTTCAGTTTCATTTTTGTCCCCCGCATTGGGTATCCGAATAATTCTTCCTTTGATGTTTTTTTGTTTTGTTCCGCTCTGTGCGGAGAACATGTCCGAACATCAGATAAGTTTCAGCACAGAAACCATTGCACCGGTTTTTGTTCTGTCGCGCCTGTAAGAATAAAACAAGTCACTTCGTTCAAATGTGCACAGCGGCATGGCGGAAATATTCTGCGGCAGGACTCCGCATTCCTCCAGCTGTATTTCAATCGCAGCGCGAATATCAACATATGCCTTGCCCGGTTTGCCCGGTTTCACAAGCTCTTCACTGCGAAATTCCTCGGCGAACCGGCGTCCGATTTCGATACCGACTTCAAAGCAGTCGAAACAGATACACGGACCCGTTGCCGCAATCAAATCTTCCGCTTTCGTACCGAACGCCGTCTGCATTGAACGCACCAACTCCGTTCCGACCCGCTTCAGCGTGCCTTTCCAGCCTGCATGGGCGAGCCCGATCGAACGCCTTTTCTTGTCGTAAAGAAAAACGGCTCCGCAATCCGCATGCGCAGTGACCAAAACCACGTTTGGATCGTCCGTTATCAATCCGTCGCAAAAAGGCAGCGGTTCACGATACAGCCCGCGCCCGCAATGCGATGAATCAACGCGGATAACATTTGAACCGTGCTCATGATTAACGATCACAAGTTTTTCGAAATCGAGTCCGAACGCATCACAGAGAATCCGAAAATTGCGCAGGATGTTCTCTTTCGGTTCGTCGCGTGACAATCCGAGATTGAGTGATGCATAAGGTTCACGGCTCACTCCCCCGTTCCGTGTCGAAAAGCCATGGAACACTTCATCCTGCGGCAGTTTATCTGACTGAATGAGTTCTGTTCCGTTGCTTCGTATAATGTTATAGTTGCAGTTGTTGTATTTATTGTTCACGGTATTCTTCAATGGTTTTACACGCAAATCTCAGCTCTGCCGTGTTTAGGCATAAGGCAGCTTTGCTGTTATTCATTCAATTGTTCAATCGGCTTTCGGATTTTCGGCCGAATCGTCCTTGTTCTCTTCACTTTCCCCGAGAAGGCTTTTAAGCTCCTCCATAAAGGTATTTATATCCTTGAAAGAACGGTAGACGGATGCGAAGCGCACATAGGCAACTTCATCAAGATCTTTAAGTCTTTTCATTACCATTTCGCCTATGCGTATGGTTGTGACCTCCTGCTCCAGGGTGTTGAAAATCTCTCTCGTAACATCGTCCACGAGTGTGTTTTGCTCCGCTGCCGATACGGGGCGCTTTTCGCATGCCTTGCGAACACCGGCAAGGATCTTTTCACTGTTGAACGCCTCGCGCGTTCCGTCACGTTTTACAACGGAAATCGGAATATCTTCGATTTTTTCATAAGTTGTGAAGCGCTTACCGCAATTGGAGCATTCGCGGCGACGACGTATTGCTGTTCCGTCCTCTGTCGGGCGGGAATCGACAACCCTGCTTTCAGTGCCAAGGCAATATCTGCATTTCATCTGTAGTTCAACCTCCGTTTGCCCGTGCGCATTCTCGGCAATAAATCGAAACACTTCAAACATCCGTTCGGCGCACGGTCGTCATCAGCAGAATTATATCATATGAAAGAAATAATTTCCACCATTTTTATAAGCTGGACTGCCTCCGATTTATATATTTATTTTTTCTGTTGATTGTTCGTCTGCTTTTTTTCTTTTTATATCGGCATTATTCGCATGTTCATCCACTTGCTCCTCAGCATTATTTACCGGTTGTTTTCAAACCTGCTGTTGCGGATTTTACATTGCAGGCTTATAATAACGCTAAAAACAGGCTGATTGCTTTCAGACCCGCTTTCATGCTTTCGGTAAGGAGGAACGATATGGAAATCTTAAAAAACAAACTTGGCTTCATCTGCGATATGGACGGTGTTATCTACCACGGAAACAAATTGCTGCCCGGCGTGCCGGAATTCGTCGACTGGCTGTACAAAGAGAATAAAAACTTTCTTTTTCTTACAAATTCATCAGAACGCTCTCCGAAGGAACTTCAGCAGAAGCTGAAACGTATGGGACTCGATGTTGACGAAAGCCACTTTTATACAAGCGCACTTGCAACAGCACGTTTTATAAGCTCCCAATCTCCGGGATGCAGTGTTTACACTATCGGCGGCGCGGGGCTTATCATGGCACTGCACGATGAAGGAATAACTATGAATGATGTTGATCCGGACTATGTCATTATCGGCGAGGGCAACACTTACAATTATGAGAACATACTTAAGGCAGTGCGGCTGGTAATGAAGGGTGCAAAACTGATCGGAACCAACAGCGATCTCACCGGACCGTCCGAGGAGGGTATCATTCCTGCCTGCCGTGCAATGATTGCACCTATAGAAATGGCAACCGGACAAAATGCATATTTTGTCGGCAAGCCCAACCCCCTTATGATGCGGACGGGGCTGCGCATTCTCGGCGTTCACTCCGAAGATGCCGTTATGATCGGCGACAGAATGGACACGGACATGATCGCCGGAATTGAAACCGGCCTTGATACAGTGCTTGTTCTAAGCGGTGTAACATCACGCAGTGACATAAGAAAATATCCTTATCGCCCGCGTCTTGTTTTGAACGGTGTGGGGGATATCCCGGCGGCACTTTCGGCGGAAAAATAAACCGTTTCCGTTGTGCCTGCACGTCCGCCGAATGCATTGTTTGCATTATATGCTTGACATTCTTCCCGTTTTGCTTATAATTTAAAAAGCACCGAATAAACAGGCTCGATAAACAGGCTCGCGATAAGCTGAACGTCTGCACGGTGCGGTATTATTTTTTTGTACCATAAAAATGCGAATGTGGTGGAACGGCATACACAGCGGACTTAAAATCCGCCGGCGAAAGCTTGGGGGTTCAAATCCCCCCATTCGCACCAATACCGGACATTGACTGAATACCCAGCGTATTCCCGACAGTGTCCGGTTTATGTTTATTCTTTATGCTGCCGTGCGCATTGGGTGATTCATTGCGAACATGTTGATAACGCTGAAGTTTTCGGCAACGGTTCGAAAAGCGTTAAGCAGCGGACTAATTCGTTCAAGCAGCATTTCCCTGCACGATTCAGTTGCGGGAAGTGTTCTGCAGGAGGTCAAAATGAACCGAAAGAAACTCTCGGGCAGGAAACTTTTCCTGCTTATATGGCTCGGGGTTATCGTTCTGCTTCTCGTCGGAATTGCTGTGCTTTCAAAGCTGAATCCCACCGAACATACAGAAAGCGTCAAAGAAGCCATGCGCGACGGCGTGCTTCACGAAGTCAACAAAATCAATTTTTTGGGAATCGAAGTCAACCCCGCCGTACTGTCGGCATATATCGTGACAGGCATCATTCTGCTTGCGGCAGTGCTGATAAGGATATTTGCAATTCCGAAATTTAAGCTCATTCCGGGAAAATTTCAGTCATTGCTTGAAATGCCCGTTGAGTTCTTTTCCGGAATGGCCAAAACAAACAGCCCGCACAAAAGCGGCTTTGCCGGAGCTTACATTTTCAGTGCGGGGATTTACATATTTCTCAGCACTTTGTTCGAACTGCTCGGCATTCAGGCCGTCACGACACACGGCGCATCAATAGCACTTCCCGCACCAATCGCCGACATTAACGCCGCAATTGCAATGGGCGTGCTTTCCTACATTGTCATCCTCGGAGCAGGCATTATATGCGGAGGCGCAAAAGGTGCCCTCAATGTTCTGAAGGATTTCTCCCTCCCCATTTCCATGAGTTTCAGGCTTTTCGGTGCACTGCTCAGCGGACTGTTGGTCACGGAACTTGTTTACTACTATTTTTCGCTCAGCTTCGTTCTTCCCGTGTTCGTCGGAGTATTGTTCACATTGCTCCATGCCGTAATACAAACTTACGTCCTTACGACGCTTGTTTCGATTTTTTACGGCGAAGCTGTCGAACCGCGAAAGAAAAGCAAACATTCACGCAAAAATTTAAAAAAAGAACAAAAAACTAACTGATGAAAGAAGGAAACAACAATGAAAAAGAACATCATCTCCGCAATACTTCTCGCCGCTCTGTCACTTGTGCTTGTGTTCGCGCTCTGCGCACCGGCATTCGCTTCGGATTCTCAGCCGAGTGACCAAGCGTCCGAACCTGCAGTGCTCTCTGCGCCGACCGAAACAGCGGAGGATAAAACCGTTTCAACCAAAGCCGTTGCTGCTGCTGCAGTCGTCGGTATCGTTGCCACAGCAGGCGCTGCGGCAATGGCGATTTCGATCGCAAAAAGCACTTCGGGTATGGCACGTCAGCCCGAAGCAGCAGGTAAAATCAACTCCGCAATGATGCTTGGTCTTGTTTTCATTGAGACCGCAATCATTTATGCTTTGATTATTGCGATCCTTATCATCTTTGTGCTCTGATTTAAAAGCTTTGCGCGAATCCATCCAAACGGATCCGCGCAAAGTCCGTTTGAACCAAACCGACTATTCTGATTGAAATGAGGTGCAAAAATGCCGCTTAACATTGACTTTTTACAAGTGCTTCTGCACATGTTGAACTTCGTCATTCTTGCAGGCGGACTTACGTTTCTGCTCTTTAAGCCCATAAATAAGTTCCTCGAAAACAGGAAAGCTCATTTTGAAAAGCTTGAGCGCGACAATGCCGAAAGTGCCGAAACGAATGCGAAAGCAAAAGCCGAATACGAGCAAAAGCTGAGCAATGCCGAAGCTGAGATAGCAGAAATGAAGCAAAATGCCGAAAAAGATATGGCTTCTGCCGCCGAAGGCTATATAAACGATGCAAAAGACAAGGCTTCCACACTGCTCAAGGCAGCCGAAACCGAAGCCGAAAACAGGAAACAGCATATCCTTGACGCTGCACAGACCGAGATCGGTGAGCTTGTTATTTCCGCTGCGCAAAAGCTCCTCAGCGACACAGTCACCCCGGAGCGGGACCGCGAACTCTATGATGCGTTCATCCGCCTTGCCGAAAACGATCCGGGGCACAAACCCTCAGCGCGCCCTGATAAAAGCAAAAAAACAGGTGTATCCTCCAACAACTCCGCAGGCAGGAAAAAACAATGAACACAACCGACCGTAAGAACGCCTTCGGGCATGATAATAAGCAAAGCGGAGCGTCTCATAACTCCGAATCAGCTGCTCCTCAAAAATCAAAACGCAACGATGCCGCCGATGTTGTGGAATCCGATTTCGACAGCATTGATCCCGCCGATTCAAAACCGCTCAAAGTCGAAATTGACTGCGTAACCCCTCCCACCGAAGAACAGCTGCAGAGAATTCGGGAGATTATCAGCCGCGACTACAATGCAGGCGAAATTGAACTCACGATAAAGCGGGTTCCGTCCGTTGTCGGAGGATTCAACATTTTTGTCGGAGACGATAACTACGACTGGACCACTCTCGGGCGCATTCGTCAGCTTCGGAAATCATTTCAGTCGCTGAAAAAGGAATATGACACTTCAAAGATTATTTCTTTACTGCGTGAGGATATTTCCGGTTTCAGACTTGATCACGGCCACCAGCAGGTCGGCTTTGCACTCTCCGTCGGCGACGGCATAGCTGTCATTGACGGGCTTCACGATGTAACATACGGCGAAATCGTGCTTTTCGATTGCGGAATCAAAGGCATGGTTCAGGACATCCGCACGGACGGAACAACCGGCGTTGTTCTGTTCGGCAGCGACAGCGAAATCACCGCAGGTACACGCGTCGTTCGCACACGCCGCACTGCAGGCATTCCGATAAGCAACCACATCCTCGGAAGAATGATAAATCCGCTCGGACAGATCATTGACGGCGGAGACGAAATCGGTGCAAAGGAGTATTTTCCGCTTGAGCGGCCCGCTCCCGGCATTCTTGAACGCAAACCCGTGTTTCGCCCTCTTGAAACGGGTCTTCTTGCTGTTGACTCAATGTTCCCCATCGGAAGAGGGCAGCGGGAACTTCTGATAGGCGACCGGCAAACGGGTAAAACAACCGTTGCAATTGACACAATTATCAACCAAAAGGGCAAAAACACCGTTTGCGTCTATGTTGCAATCGGGCAAAAAGCGAGCAGTGTCGCAAAGGTTATCACCACGTTGAAAAAAGCGGACGCCCTTGACTACACCGTTATTGTATCTTCCCCGGCGGATGATCCTGCGTCGCTGCAATACATTGCTCCGTATGCAGGCTGTGCCATTGCAGAATACTTCATGTATCGCGGACGTGATGCGCTTGTTGTGTATGATGATTTATCCAAGCATGCGGTTGCATACCGCACGCTGAGTTTGCTTTTGGAACGCGCCCCCGGGCGTGAAGCTTACCCCGGGGATGTATTCTATCTGCATTCCCGTCTTTTAGAGCGTTCGGCTCAGCTTTCCGATTCCCTCGGCGGCGGCAGCATGACTGCGCTTCCGATCGTTGAAACACAGGCCGGTGATGTTTCCGCATATATCCCCACAAACATCATTTCGATTACCGATGGGCAGATTTTCTTTGAAAGCGAGTTGTTCTATTCGGGTCAGCGACCGGCTGTCAACGTCGGATTGTCCGTCAGCCGTGTCGGCGGTGCTGCGCAATCCGAAGTCATGCGCAAGTCCGTCGGTTCAATACGGCTTGACCTTGCGCAATATCGTGAAATGCAGGTATTCTCCCGTTTCGGCGGCGAACTGGATGAGCAAACCGTACAGCGTTTGAAATACGGAGAGGGTCTCATGCAGCTGCTGCGGCAAAAGAACCAAGCCGCAATGCCGCTTTGGGAGCAGGTTGTGACGCTTATATGTGCACAGGAGCAAATGTTTTTGGATGTTCCCGTAAAAAAAATCAAGCAGGCGCAGAAGGATCTTCTGATGTATTTTTCCGCGAACTGCAATTCGCTTTGTCTCAGAATCGAACACGGAAAAAAATACAGCGCAGAACTGCATTCCGATGTTGTGAACGCTGCAAAGGATTTTTTCGCCGCGTATTATGCATGATCTCACCGCACTTAATGCAGGCAGCCGTTGATAAGCTCGTGCGCCGGGCGCAGGCGTGTATCCTGTTTTAAGGCTGTCTGCTCAGTATTTTCAGCGAAAGGACGGAGTTGGTTCAATGGCCAGTGCCGAAGAAATAAAGGCGCGAATCGGCAGCATTCGCCAAACAAAAAAAGTCACGGATGCGATGTATATGATCTCCTCCGTGAAAATGCGGCGCGCAAAACGCGAAGTCATCAGCACCGAACCCTATTTCAATGCACTCAAAGAGCAGATAAGTGATCTGTTTCTTTATATTCCGGAAACAAACAACCGCTACTTCCGCGTTTTGCTTCCCGAAGGACAGACTTTTCGCCGCAGGGGATTGCTGCTTGTCACTTCCGATAAGGGACTTGCGGGCAGTTACAATCAAACCGCAATTCGTGCCGCCGAAGATTATGTTGCGCTTCATCCGGATGCAAAGCTCTTTATTGTCGGCGAATGCGGAAGACACTATTGCATTGACAACGGCATACGCTTTGTTGAGGATTTCCACTACTCAGCGGCATTCCCGACAGTTTGGGAAGCACGTAATATATGTTATGATTTGTTGGAATATTACAACAATAATCTCTTGGATGAAATAGACATCATATACACTGATTATCAAAGCAAAAAGCCAAGCGAATGCAAGCGGAACTGTCTTCTTCCGCTTGCGCGCAGCCGTTTCTATTCTGCCGAAAGGGAATCCGTGATGAGGAATGAAGAATCGCGCGAGCAAAAGGAATTCTATCCTGATGCAAACACGGTTCTTGACGGAATCATTCCGAGCTATCTTACCGGATTTATCTACAGCTCGCTTGTTGACAGTTATTGCAGCGAGCAGGAAGCGCGAATGACGGCAATGAATTCCGCAGGAAAAAATGCGGAAGAGATTCTAAAACAGCTGCAAATGCAATATAACAGCCTGCGTCAATCCGCAATTACAAACGAGATGATCGAAATCACCTCGGGAGCGCGTGCATTGAAGCTTAAAAAACTGAAATCAAGGCAAACAGCAAAAACCGAAGGGGGCAACGCCCAATGACAAACACAGCAGAAACAAAATCATCAAACTCCGCTCTGCCCAAGGGCGAAATTTCAGGCGTGAACGGTCCGGTTGTGGACGTTGCCTTTCAAAAAGACAGTCTGCCGAGAATCCGCGAGGCGTTATTTGTTGTAATTAACGGTAAAAAACGTGTTATGGAAGTTGCGCAGCATATCGGAGGCGGACTTGTCCGCTGCATCATGCTCGGACCTGCCGAAGGGCTTTACCGCGGGCTGGAAGTCTTCTCCACCGGTTCGCCGATTTCGGTTCCCGTCGGAGATGCAGTTCTCGGAAGGCTTTTCAATGTTCTCGGAGAATGCATGGACGGCGGAAAACCGTTGCCTGCCGAAACGGAACGAAGAAGCATTTACCGCCCTGCCCCGCCCTATGCAGAAAGACAGACAACCGAAGAAATTCTTGAAACCGGTATTAAGGTTATCGACCTGCTTGCTCCTTATGCAAAAGGCGGAAAAATCGGCCTTTTCGGCGGTGCGGGTGTCGGTAAAACGGTTCTGATTCAGGAACTGATTCACAATATTGCAACCGAACACGGAGGATATTCCGTGTTTACAGGTGTCGGCGAACGCAGTCGCGAAGGCAATGACCTTTGGACAGAAATGCATTCCGGCGGCGTTATCGACAAAACCGCACTCGTGTTCGGGCAAATGAATGAAGCTCCGGGGGTGCGTATGCGCGTTGGCCTCACGGGGCTTACAATGGCAGAATACTTCCGTGATGTAAGCCATAAAGACGTGCTTCTTTTTATCGATAATATTTTTCGTTTTATACAAGCCGGCAGTGAGGTTTCAACTTTGCTCGGGCGTATGCCCTCCGCCGTCGGCTACCAGCCCACGCTTTCAAATGATTTGGGTGAGCTTGAAGAACGCATTGCTTCAACAAAAAACGGCTCAGTAACCTCGGTGCAGGCTATTTATGTTCCTGCGGATGATCTTACCGACCCCGCACCTGCAACGACATTCTCCCATCTTGATGCAACGACGGTTCTCAGCCGCCGTGTTGCGGAAATGGGTATCTACCCCGCCGTTGAACCGCTCGAATCCTCGTCGCGCATGCTCGAACCCGAAATCGTCGGTGAGGAACACTATCGCGTTGCCTGCCGTGTTCAGGAGATTCTTGAACACTATAAAGAACTTCAGGACATTATTGCTATTCTCGGCATGGACGAACTGAGCGATGAAGACAAGCTGACAGTGCGAAGAGCAAGAAAGATTCAGCGTTTTCTTTCCCAACCATTCAGCGTTGCGGAAAAGTTTACAGGTATTCCCGGAATTTATGTGCCGCTCAGTGAAACGATACGCAGCTTTGCCGCGATTGTTGACGGTGAAGCCGATGAATTTCCCGAAAGTGCCTTTTTCAATGTCGGCACCATTGATGATGTCCGTAAAAAAGCGCAGTCGCTTTCCGGCAAATGCGAAAAGACCGATGACGGCACGGCAGCCGCAGAATAAAAACAGGAGGGCATGAATGGCCAAACCGTTTCAACTTGAAATTCTGACGCCCGAACGTTCATTTTACAGGGGCGAATGCATTTCGGTGATCGTGCCTGTCAGCGACGGAATGCTCGGAATAATGGCAAACCACACTCCGATGACCGCCGCAATCACCGACGGCGAAGTTGTTTTCACCCTGCCCGACGGCAGCAAAATCCCTTGCGCCGTGACACAGGGAATGATCGACGTTTCCGCCGCCCGTGTTCGGGTTCTCTGCGACTCCGCTTTGCACCCCGATGAAATCAATGCAGAGGCTGAGCGTAAGCAAGCTGAAGCCGCCGCATTGAAGCTGCGTGAAAAGCTCGGCCACCGTGACTATGTGCTTTCAAAACTGGCCTTTGTCAAGGCCACAAATCATTTGCGCGTCAAGCAGCATAACTCCTGACAATGCTTCCCAAGCAAAAGCCCGTGTCGAATGCAATCCCCTGTTCCGGCACGGGCTTTTTAAAAGTCCGTCAATATATTGCGATATAAAATTTGCCGTCTATTGACTTTACTGTTTGCGCGTGCTAAAATCCATTTAAAAAGTGAATACAGCTCAAGTGCCTGAATTCAGCCTTTTTACGGTGAATTCGGGAGAATAGACAATCGGGTCAAAGTCCCGAACGGTACCGCCGCTGTTGGTGCGTAGGCAATGTTTTATTGATGCAAATCAGCCATTGGGAAACTGAGAAGGCAAAACATTCGCTGTTGAGGCACAAGTCAGAAGACCTGCTTGAGTCGGATCCTCCTTTGCTTATGCGGCTCACGAGTTATGAGGTTGGCGGATGTTTTTTTGTTGTGTAAACGGTGCAGCTTTGTTGCTGTGCCGTTTTTCTTATCTGCAATTCCGCTCACTCTGTCATGCTAAAAGCCGAACAAAAAAGATAGATATTGGAAAAAACAATGAATCACAGCATTAATCCCCGAAGCAATGCGGACGAGCGCAGTCAACTCGAAGATGAGTTTGCAAGACAGCACGCAAGTGATACTGACGAACAGCTTTTAAGCTATGTCGGCAGTATTGCAAGCAAGCTCGGCCGAAAACCCACAAAAGAAGAAACTATCGGTTATCGTTACATAAAGTCACGACTCGGCAATTGGCCCGGCATCATGGTCAAACTCGGGCTGCTTGAGCCGAAGTCGGTACGGCGGGAACGCGTAAGACGATCAATAGCTGATAAACAGAAAAACAGGAGTAATAAGAATTGAAGCATTCAAGGTTATTTAAGTGCATCAGTCTGTTTCTTGCGGCAATCATGCTTTTGTCATTGCTGTCAATGGTTTTGTCGGCAAGCTTTGTTTTGCCCGAAAATCCGATAGCCAAAGCTTCCTCCTTTCCCGACAGCGAGCTTTCACACAACGGTTCAGGGAAAAACGAAACACCAACACCGACTCTGACTCCGACACCGGAGCAATCCGAAACACCGACGCCCGATGCTTCCGAAACGCCGACACCCGAAGCATCGGAAACTCCGACGCCTGATGTTTCCGAAACGCCAACGTTCGAACCGCCTGAAACAGCAACGCCAAATACATCGGACAATTCGAATCCAACCGACACGCCGACTCCGAGACCGTCCAACGCGCCGACCCCGAGACCCACCAACGCGCCGACTCCGAGACCAACCAACGCGCCGACCCCGAGACCCACCAACGCGCCGACTCCGAGACCGTCCAACGCGCCGACTCCGAGACCCACAAATGCGCCGACTCCGAGACCAACCAACGCGCCGACCCCGAGACCAACCAACGCGCCGACGCCGAAACCCACCAACGCGCCGACCCCGAGACCGTCAAATGCGCCGACTCAGAATCCGACCGACGATCCGACATCGAATCCGACCGTTCGACCGACTGAGATGCCGTCATCTTCTCCCGAGCCCGGCGGCGATATTACTCCCGGGCCCGGCGGAGACATTACTCCCGAACCCGGCGGGGATGGCACTCCCGAACCCGGTGGAGACGGCACTCCCGAGCCCGGTGGAGACGGTACTCCCGAGCCCGGTGGAGACGGTACTCCCGAGCCGGGCGGGGACATTACTCCCGAGCCGGGCGGTGAATACACTCCCGAACCCGAAGAACCCTATATTGCAACGGATCTTTACAGCGGAATATATACTCCTGCCGATATAGAAAATGACACGCTTGTTTTTTATGCATACCCTGCCGGGGGAGATAATCTTTCACTTAAAGTTTATATTAAAGGCCGTTACGACAACGTGAACAACGGTGAATTGCTTCACCCGGATGAGCAGAGTTATTTTCGTCCGGTGTTGTCGATAAACAATGAGTACATAATCACAATGTATCTCTATCGCGGAAGTGAACTTTGCAGCGGTGCTGTGCGCTTTTATATCACCTACCGCAATCAGCCTGCCGATGAAGACAATCCTGTTGTCGGTGAACATCCGCCGGTGATAACAACAAACCGCGACGGCGACGACAGTGTGATCACAAGCAGCCGTTTCCTGCTCAGAGTTGCTGCACGCACCTGGGAAGGCAATGTTATATACGCAAACCATATCGTTGTTACCCTTGACGGTGTTGTTCAAACGAATCCGACCGGCAGCACGGTGTTTGAATATCACCTTGTGCTGACTCCGCCGAATGTCGGAGACGACATCGACCATATTGTTACTATACTTGCATGGGATGATGAAGGGAACTCAACTTTCCGAAAACTCATTCTGCCCTATCACCGCGTCGGTGAAGGAGATGAAAACGGAAGCATCCATATTTCAATAGATGCAACCACCCTCGGGCTCGGCATCATTATTGATGATGATTATACCGTTCATGAAGGCGAAAACGCTGCCGAAGTGCTGCTGCGCCTGTTCGAGGACTATGGCATTGAAGCGCAATTCAGCGGAACACCGAAGCTGAATTTCTACCTGCGGCGCATTGTGTGGGGCGATATTGCATACAGCGTTGATATTCCTCCGGAACTCTGGGAGCTGATACTCCGTGACGGCATAACTCTTACGGATCAGCATGACCGAGACAGCATCGGAGAATTCGACTTCACGCGGTGTTCCGGTTGGATATACTGTATAAACGGCATGTACCCGGGAATCGGACTTTCCGAATACTACCCAATCAACGGTGACGAACTCTGTCTGCGGTTTACACTTGCTCTCGGCAAGGATATCGGCGGATATGACGCAACAGGTTCCGGCGGATCCGAAGGCTCACTTTCAAGTTATTGCGGGCTTTGGATTGACGGAGGATTCATTCAGCTTGAGCACGACTACGAACTCATTCAGCGTGTCGAACCCACTGATGATGAGGATGGTTTCATTGAGTACCGCTGCTCAAAATGCCATGACATTTACCGCGAAGTGCTTCCCGCAGGAAGTCCTGGCCAAAGCGCATTCATTCTTTCGCATACGCTTGTGCCGCAAATCTGCATCGGTACTGCGGACTCACCAGAAAATTCCGGTTTAAAAAGAAAGGCGATAAATAATGACATTAAAGATTAAATCAATTCTGAGCCTGCTGCTTGCGTTTTTGCTCACATTTGCAGCATGCAGTGCAGCTCCGCATAAAGAACGAGTACAGCCTCCCATGTCCGAACGCATTCTTCAGATTGCGCAGGGCATGAAGAAACTTGCAGGAGTTGAAGAAGGCGACTGTCTGCTTAATGCGTCGGATGAATTCCCCGCAGGTTCTTCCGTTTGCGACTGGGCAGCCTTGGCATGCGCTGTCGGCGGTGCGGAGGATAGCTATACAGCCTACCTGCACGCGCTTGAAGCTTATGTAAAGAATAAACTCGGCGAAGATTCATCCCTCGGCAGAGCAACCGACTACCACCGAATCGCTCTTACGGTGCTCGCACTTGGCGGTGACCCGGCAGCATTTTCGGAGGATAAAAACGGAGAACCGGTGAATCTTATTGAGTTCGGAACCTACAACTACCCCGGCGAACTCGGCGCGCAAGGACTGAACGCATACATTTTTGCACTGATAACTCTCGATTCCGAAAGTTATGCGGTCCCTGACGGAAGCAGGTATACGCGAACGGGTATCATCAAGGAAATTCTTGCTGCCGAAGAACCAGGCGGAGGGTTTGGGCTTGATAAAGGTGCATTTGACATTGATATAACCGCAATGGCACTTCAAGCTCTTGCCCCGTACTATGGCAGCCAAAACGCGCTTTCCGTCGGTATATCCCCCGGCGAGATCTCCCGCACTGTTGACCGTGCATTGGCACGGCTTGCCTCTGTAATGAAAGAAAACTGCACATTCTGCTCGTATGGTGCAGAAAACACCGAGTCGACAGCTCAGGTTATTATTGCACTCTGTTCACTTGGTATCGACCCACGCACCGATGAACGTTTCATGCGCGGCGGTAAAAACATTGTTGACGGAATGCAGAGTTTTCTTCTCCCCGGCAGCGTGTACAGGCACTCTGCGAACGATTCGGAAGGAAACCTTATGTCCACGGAGCAGGCAATGCTTGCGCATATCGCATTGTATAAAGCTGATCATAAGCTCGGAAGACTGTATGATTTTCAAAGCGTATAGCCTGATATTGTCTGCACGATGAAAATATTAATTAATGATAAACGGTGATTATAAATGCTGACAGACAACATTAAATCTGAAATCAAAAAAGTTATCGTCGGAAAGGACGAAATTATCGAAAAGGTTTTGACTGCAATTCTTGCGCAGGGACACATACTGCTGGAAGATGTTCCCGGCGTTGGAAAAACAAGCCTTGCACTTGCTTTTTCAAAGGCACTCGGACTTGACTGCAAACGTATTCAGTTCACACCGGACACAATGCCTTCCGATGTGACAGGCTTTTCGGTTTTCGAAAAAACAAATTCCGACTTTGTGTATAAGCCCGGAGCGGTTATGACAAATCTTCTTGTTGCGGATGAAATCAACCGCACCTCAAGCAAAACCCAATCCGCTCTGCTTGAAGCGATGGAGGAAGGAAAAGTTACAGTTGACGGAACAACTCATAAACTTCCGTCCCCGTTCATCGTTCTTGCAACCGAAAATCCGATCGGGTCGGCAGGAACGCAACTGCTGCCCGTTTCTCAGCTGGACAGGTTCATGTTCAAATTGAGCATGGGTTATCCCGATATTAAAAGTCAAGTTGAAATACTGCGGGACAGACACCGTTCCGACCCGCTTGACGATGTAAAAGCCGTATGCTCAGCCAATGAACTGGTGCAAACAATCGAAGTTGTTCGACAAACATTCATATGCGATGAAGTTTACGAATACATAGCCGAACTTGCCGAGCAGACGCGGCATCACGAATCGGTTCAGTTCGGAATCAGCCCCCGCGGTGCGTTGGCGGTGAGCCGTGCCGCAAAAGCATATGCTTATCTTTCCCGCCGCGACTATGTTACGGCGGACGATGTTGCCGCAGTTTTCCGTGATGTATGTGCACACAGACTTGTTCTGAACACAAAAGCGCGAATGCGCGGGTATACCGAAACGGATGTTGCCGATGAAATTGTTTCCGAACACAAAAAACCGGGAGTTAAGGATTTTAAACGGAGATGAAGCATAACCCCAAACCCGAAGAAAAGAAAGCAGCGGGGATCGATGATGATTTTGCAGTAAAAAAAGATTTTGCACAAAGCTGCACACTGCGGCGCATTGCAGCTGCTGTTCTGTATCTGTCGATTCTTTTCTGCTGCACAATCACCGCATTAAAGCTTCCGTCACTTGCTGTTTTGTTCCCGCTTGCAGCAGTGCTGCTTATTCCCCCGCTTTGCTTTGCGTTCAACTGTTTCGCCGCTTCGAAAGTTGAATTTGCCGTTAAAGCTTCTTCCTCCTGTCCCCGCGGGGAAAGCTGTCGTTGTGAAATCGTTCTTCGCAATGACAGTATCATTCCGCTGCCGTTCGTGCGCTGTACTCTGATTTTGCTAAACAAGCTTAACGGAGAAAACCGCATTTCGGTCATTCGTTGCAGCGTCCCTGCACTTTCGGAAAGCCGAACCGGGTTTTCTGTAAAATCGATGCATTGCGGCAGCGTTTCACCGCAGATCCTGCGAACAGAGCTTACCGATTGCTTCGGACTGTTTTTTAAAAGAATACGCAGCAGCTCTTCCCTGCGATCGGATGCAAAATGCTTATTTATGCCGACAGTGTTCGATATTGACGCCATCAGAAACGATGCATTCTCTCATGATATAGACAGCAGCGATTATGCACCCGGCAAACGCGGTTCGGATCATTCCGAAGTTTTTCAACTCCGTCCGTACGAACAGGGTGATTCTTTAAAACAGGTGCATTGGAAGGCCTCCTGTAAATTCGATGACCTCATCGTGCGCGACGCAAGCTTTCCGATAGTACGTTCACTGCTTATCTGCATGGACGTATCCGGATGTACAGCCGCTGAATGCGATGCAATCAGTGACGTTGCAGTCTCTGTCTGTTCCGCACTGTCGGACTCCGGAACCGCATTTACAATTGCACGCCCGCAATGCGGCCAAATTGAGTTTATCGACGTGAATGCTTCCGATGAGCTTCCCTCTGCGGCCGAATGGCTTATCGAATGCGAACCCTCGGAAAGTGCCTTCGCAGCATATGTCAGGGAACGCGGCACCTGCGGATACGGAAAAATCGTGTTTATCGGCAAAGAGTTCTCAGACTCTGCTGCGGAGTTTTGCGCCGGTGCAAACACAAAGCGGCTCCTCTGCCGTGCGGGCGACAACGGTACGTTTACGGCATTCTCTTCAGACAATTATGCTGAAGAACTGTCCGATGTTGACCTTTAAACCGGTTTCGTATTATAAAATTTGTGGTTGAGTTGAATGATTAAAAGAGAAAAAAGAAACGAATTGCATATTGAGCAGTCCAAAAGCGCATGTTGTCAAAGCTTCTGGGATTTTTCCCGAGCATTGCTCTGTTCGGTTATGTTCACACTCGGCTTCAACATCCTGCTGTTTTCGATTTTTAAGTCGCTCAGCGTTTCGGCGTTTACGGTTACTGCGTTTGAAGCTCCGATAATCTGCGTGCTCATACTTCTTTTTCGCGGAAAGATGGGAACCGTTGCAGTGTCTTTATACTGTGCCGCAGTTTTCCTGTTTTCCATACTCTTTTTTGGGAGCATACGCAGCGGACTTGATGCGCTCACTAATGACTGCATTGCGCTTTTAATAAAGCTGACAGGAAAAATCCATCTCGATGTGCAATCCGAACCTGCCGATACATTGCCGTTCCTTATTCTGCTTTGCAGCATTATTTCAGCAGCATCAGCCAAACTGTTTTCTGCCGGAAGACGCATTGCTGCATACGCAGTTATTCTGTTCGGCACGGTACTTTCCGCAAGCGGCATTGCACAATCACCTGTCGGTGCGGTTTTAATAATTGCAAGCGGAATAACACATCTTGCTGCGGGAAGTCTCTCCGTTCCGCATTTTCAAAAAAAGGGCGCAAAGCTCACTTGTGCCGTCGTTCCGCTGCTTCTTGCTTCGGCAGTCTTACTGGGTTCTCTGCCCATGCGCAGTTTCTGTTCGAACAGCAGGCTGAATGCACTCAGCAGCAGCCTCGGTATTTGGCTGCACCGTGCGGTTTACGATGAAACAACAAATTCCATGCCCGAGGGACGGCTCTCTCCCCTTCGCGCACGCAATACTTCCGAAATCCCCGCAATTGCTGTAACATCCGAAACAATACAAAGCGGTTATTTTCGTGGAATGGTCGGAGAAGTTTACACCGGAACGAGCTGGGAATCGCTGCCAAACAAAGAACTTGCAAAATACAACGACTTGTTCTACTGGCTTCATTCCGACGGTTTTTTTGCCCAAGCTCAATTGAGCTCCGCAGCAGCCGCTGTTGGAGCTGACGGCGGAAATGCATGCGCAAAAAGCAAAGTTGATATTGAACTGATTTCAGCATGCAGACGTTATCTGTATCTTCCGTATAATGCTGCTGCGGTAAAACTTCTTGATGAAGACCGCATCGGAGATTCCGCATGTATTCGAAAGAACAATACCGGAAGAGATTTCAGCATTGAATGCAGCTCCGTGCCGAGTGCGCCTCAGCTCCGCAGAATGCTGAAGGATACAAACGGGGATTCTGTTGAAAAGTACTTGTCCGACGAACGCGCCTATGCTCAGTTTGTGTATGAAACAAGTTTGCTTCTTACTCCCGAAGCAACTGCTGCAATGGCCGAAATTTTCGGCGAAGCCCCGCCTGCGCTTGCCCTTTCGGATATTCTGCCGCTCGTTTTAAGCGCGCTGAAGGAAAACATTACCTATGATGAAACGGTCAAAACTGACTGCGGAACGAATGATTTTGCCGCATACGTTCTTCAGGTCGGCAAACGCGGATACAGCGTTCACTATGCAGCATGTGCTGCCGTTATGCTGAGATATTTCGGCGTTCCGTCAAGGTATGTCGAAGGCTATTATATCAATGCCGAAACAGCTGCTGCACGGAGTGTTTCGGGGCGTATTGTTCTGACCGAAGCGGATGCGCATGCATGGGCTGAATACTATCTCGACGGTATCGGATGGATCCCGTTTGAAACAACTCCGGGTTTTGAAGGAAGTGATTCGGCTTTTTCCGGTAATGACAGAAGGACTGACGATTCATCGGATCCTTCCGATAACACCGAAGCTCCGAACGAACCGGATTCTTCAGACGACAGGGAGGATACTTATCGGAATGATAACCTTCCCGATATCCGCCTCGCGCGTCCGCAAAAGAATCTGAACAAAATTAACAGTACAAAGCTTGCAAAAGCACTGATTTTGGCATTCCTTCCGATTCTGCTTCTGCTCACAGCGGCTCTGATTGTTTTTCTTGCAGTACGCCGCATCCGATTTCGACGAGCGTTCAAAAAAATGCTCAATGCCGAACCGAACGAAGCCATTGCACTTATGTTCGGCTACCTGAACATGTTCATGGCTGCATGCGGACTTGATATCAGCAAAATTGATTCCCGCTATTCCGAGCTCAACGCTGAAGCCGTGTTCAGCAACCATAAAATGACTGCTGAGCAAAAAGAAGATATGCAGACGTATATTGAATCAGAGGTTGACAAATACAGGAGTTCGCGCTCATTCTTCGGACGGCTGCGCGACAGATATATCGCCTGTGTTTATATATAAGTAAAAGCTGTATTCAATTCAGCTTATTACTAAATCATAAGGAGGTTTTTTAATGAAAAGAACAACACGACTCATTGCTGCAATGCTCTGCATCATGTTGGCATTCGGGTGCCTTGCTCCCGCATCCGCCGCTGCCGCAAAGCTGCTGCAAACCGGCGGAAGCTTTTATCTCACCGCTTCCACCGCAACTGCCACGATAATCGAACCCGTTCGGGTCGATTACGCTCACGGGCAAACTGTTAAAGAAGCTCTTCAAGCAAGCGGACACACGTTCAGCGGCATTGAAAGCGGCTTCATCACCGCAATTGACGGTGTCCGGGGTAATTTCGTCAGATTTTATGATTATGACGAATCAACCGGTGAATGCGGATACGATCTTGATGCGGCCGCTTCCGACATAACCGCAATAGGTTTTGCCGAAAATGAGGTTGCCTCAAAAGAAATGATTGCGCTTATAACACTTATGGGCGATTTCAATTATTCCGCCAACGGCGTTTTAAACTACCCCGCCGCAAAGACTGCCTATGCCGATGCACTGCGCGGCCTGCGCAATGCAAATGCAGAACAGGCTCAGGTGCTTTTCTCCGCGCTTGATTCCGCAATGCGGGATTATGCCGCATATCTCGAAGGCGACAAATACGACGTTGTTTTTAATGCTACTCAAAACGGTATTACAATTGAAAACCCCGTTATCACCATTACCGACGCCTACGGCAATGCGAGCATTTACAGCGGAACAACCGCCCAGGCTTATGCAGGTGTTTCAACCTATTCCGTTTCCGACGGCGGGCACAACCGCATTGAGGGCAGAGTGACCGTTTCTCCCGATGCCGAAAGCGGAGAGTACTCTGCTTCCGCAATCGATGCTGCACTTCCTTATGGCGAGTGGTTCGGAGACATAATCTTCCACGCCGACAGCGGCGCACTCGAGAAGCTTTACGAACGCGAGCAGGATTACGGAACTCACACCGCAACTTACAAAGTTGAAGACACAAACCACGGCAATGTCTATATGTACCTTACGCGCGGCGCGGATCTTCCTTCAGACAGCGTTAAAACTTATGCCTGCTATGTTGACATCAACGGCAGGGATAATTCCGACGGAAGCGTTCCCGCAAACAACAAGGGTTGGGAAAGCCGCTATACAGTGCTCACGAACCTTTGGGAAAAAAACAGCATGACTGAGCGCAGCTTTGACATTGAAGCGCGTTATTATGTCGGTGAACAGACTCAGATACAGTCCTTTGAAATCAATCTTGAGCGCATTCCGACGCTTGCCGATCTTCAGGTTTTCGGCAGCGGCACACGGCTTCCTATAGAGTTTGCCCCCCTTACCGGCGAATACTCCCTCACTACCGTTGCCGAAAGCGTTGTCATTTCACCCTTCCCCGTTCTTTCCGATTACAGAATTCTCGTGAACGGCAATGATACGCAGCGCGAGGTTGTTCTCAATGGCATCGGCGAAAGCACAGCTGTAGATGTTACGGTTGAATATACCGTGAATGCAGAAGAAAACATCACAAGAACATTTTCCTACACGCTGAACATTACGCGCCTTCAGGCGACCGACGTCAACGTCATCATCCCGGCCGGAACCGAAGCAGAAATCATTAATGCCGCCGGCGGTGTGATTCAACCTTTGGTATGCGGTGAAGTTGTTGACGGTGTGTATGTCAACACATACGCTCTCACTCCGGGTGAAGAATATGACTGTATCGCAACAAAGAACCGGTATTTCCATACTTCCGCAAGATTCACGGCGGCGGAAGGCACCGATTTTACCGTTTCCGAACCCGAAAGCACGGACAAGCTCACAGCCGTCGGCGCATACACTGCGCGTAACGTCGGTAATGCAAATACCCGTGTTTATCCCCTCGACAGGGCTTTTGCTTCCGCCGAACACGAATACATGTTCACCGTTTCGGATGCAAACTCCTCCTTCTTTATGAAGGCTACGTGCAATGACGATGCGTATGAAATTCATGCATTGTATGACAAGCAGACTGCCATTGCTTCAACCAACGGTATTCCCGTGGATAAGTTAATTGACTCAACGGTTGAAAGTGCTGCAGGTGCGGTTGCCTGCGGTCAGTTTGTTGCATCCAACTGCGGTTACGCAAATACGATGATACTCCGACTTACAAAGACCGTTGATTCGGTTGAATACTATCAGGAGTATACGTTCGTTGTGAGAAGAGCGTTGAGCCTCGGTACACTTTCGGCAAAAACCCAAGCGAACGGTATTGTGAACGATATTGTGCTACGCGATGAAAACGGCAGCATTGTTAAATATGACAGAGACAGGGTCGACTACTATGCAACTATTGCGTTGAGTATTCCCGAAGTTATTATTTCTGCTTCATTCAAGAGCACCGCGAGCGAAACTGCTCCCAACAAGGGCGGTTATTATCTGCTTGTAAACGGTGAACGTTTTGATGACCCGTCAAATGTCTCCGTTTCTCTTGATTCCGCGCTCAGCAGTGAAGACATCACCGTCACCATCTGCCACGAAGACGATGCCTCCGTGCAAAGCACCTATACGCTTCATCTTGCCAAGACAGCGCCCACACCGGTGCGCTTTGTAACGGAACCTGCGGATGCGATAACCTTCGTTATTTCAAACAGCACGAGCCTTTCCGTACCTAAAAACGAGGACGGCACCTACAGTCTTATCCCCGGTGAAAGTTATGCTTACACCGTTACAAAGGCTGGCTTTGCAGGCATTCATGAATCGAATTATATCCCTGTTCAGAGCGATGAAGTCATTGAAATCAATGCTGTTCTGACGGCTGCCGAACCGAATCCGAATCTTGACCCGAATCTTGACGCTCAGTGGCCTACTTTCCGCGCCAACCGTTTTAACAACGGCGTTGTTGACTACCCCATACCGACGATCGCCAACGACTCCGTGCTGTATTGGGCAACTCAGTTCGGCAGCGGTTACGGCTCAAATGCATGCAGCTGCCCCATCATTGTTGATGATTTTCTGTACGTCTATGCAGGAACCAATATCTACAAAATTGATAAAACGAGCGGTGAGGCACTTGTCACAAAGTCCATGGCGGCAAGCTCAAGTTTTGCGATTAATTCTCCCACCTATGCGGACGGCATGATATTTGTCGGACTGTCCAACGGCAGAATTCAGGCATTTGATGCCGTCACTCTCGATTCACTTTGGCTCTTCACGGATTCAAACGGCGGACAGCCGAACTGCCCGATCGTTTACCATGACGGCTATATTTACACCGGTTTTTGGAAGAGCGAAACAGGCGATGCAAGTTTCGTATGCGTTTCGGCAACTGACGAAGATCCCGATGTCGGCAACGAAACAAAGTATGCTTCCTGGAGATATGTTTCAAAGGGCGGCTTCTATTGGGCCGGCGCATACGTGTGCGATGAATTTGTTCTTATTGACACTGATGACGGCGAAAGCGGCTACACCGACGGCCACGCAAGGATAGTTTCGCTGAACCCAACCTCCGGTTCGGTTCTCGGCAGCATCACCCTTCCTCACCCCGGGGATGCACGCAGCAGCGTCACTTTCGTTCCCGATGATGAAAACGGTACAAGCTCCGCCGGTACAGCTTATTTCACAACCAAGGGCGGCTATTTCTATGCTGTTCATGTTGAAGCGGACGGCAGCTTCACCGAGGGTTCGCTCAGCTTTGTAAAGCTGTTCAACTATGCGGATGACACTTCCAACCCCGCCATGAGTACCTGCACTCCGACGGTTTACAACGGCAGAGCCTATGTCGGTGTTTCCGGAACATCCCAATTCGGTGCATACTCCGGACACAACATCACGGTTATTGACCTTGAAAGCATGAGCATTGCATATACGGTACGCACAAAGGGTTATCCGCAAACAAGCGGCGTCCTTACCACTGCATATGCAGGTGATGACGACACTGTTTACGTCTATTTCTTTGATAACTTCACTCCTGGTATGCTTCGCGTCATTGCAGACAGACCCGGCCAGACCGAACCTTCCGCCGTCGTGCAGGAGGAATATCAAGGCACAACATACGATTGTGCTCCCGTTTTGTTCACTCCCGACGGTGCGCAGGCTCAATATGCAATTTGCAGTCCGATTATCGATGCCGACGGAACCATTTATTTCAAAAACGATTCCGCTTACCTGATGGCAGTCGGAAGCGTTGTTGATCGCATTGAAATTGCCAAACTGCCTGATAAAACCGTCTATGCCATCGGCGAAACCTTTGATCCGACCGGAATGCAGGTGCTTGCGCATTATGCAAACGGTACGGTGCGGGATATAACTGCCTATGCTGTTTATTCAACGGCTCCGTTGACTTCCGATGATAATATGTTCATCATTTCCCATCCCTCGCTTATGTATCAGAACAGGGACGGTGTTCCCGGAACCGAGTACCACGCACCTGACGGCGTTATCAACCTTGTTATTAACGCAGCGCAGCCCACATTCACCGTCACCTATACCGTCAACGGTGAATTCTATGCAGAACAGACTTATGCAGCGGGCGATGCAGTCAATGCACCTGAGTACAATCCTGAAGAAGGATTTGTGTTCTTCGGTTGGGACGTTCCCGAAACCATGCCGGCAGAGAATATCACCATTGACGCAGCGCTTATGCTTCGCGGTGACGCAAACGGGAGCGGCAGCCTTGACACTGCCGATTCTCTGTTGATGCTTCGTATCGCTCTCGGAATCATTCCCGCAAACGAAACGGAGCGCATCATCTGCGATATGGACGGCGACGGCGCAATCACATCCATTGACGCACTGCTCGTTTTCCGCAAAGCAATGGGCATTGAATAATCTGCTTTAACGCAGAAAAGACCACGCTTTATCCCGGCGGAACATCATCATGATGAGCTTCCGGGATAAAGCTCCGACAGAATTAAACGGACTGTGATTCATCTCCGGCCGTTTAAAATAAAACGAAAGGGAAAAGAAAATGAAAAAAATTCTGTCCTTCCTTCTTGCACTCGCACTTCTTATCGGAATCATCCCGATGAGTTTTGCAGGCGCAGCAACCTTAACCGATGCTGTGAAAAGCAATTACAGCATTGAAACAACCCTGTCTGACGGAATAATCCAGAAGACAGCAAAACGCACGTTCTTTGTTATTGCAAAGGACGGCGACGGCAACAAAGTCACTCCGACCGCAACTTTCAACGGCGATGCACTCTCCCCCACTTGGGACGATGCAACGCAGACGAGCTTCACTTTGAACTTTACTGTTGAAGGTGAAAACACCGTCGTTGTTTCCGCAGGCGATGCTGAGTTGACATACACTATTACCTATCAGCCCGCAGAAGACGGCGAATACGTCGGTCAGGCGATCTTCAGCATTGAAGCATTCTCCCTCGGTGAAGGCTACATCGTTGAACCCGTGCTTACCGATATTTATGCCGGCGACTGTGCTGCCGCGGTACTGATGCGTGTGCTTAACCGCTTCGGATTCACCGAATCCCATACCGGCAGCGTTGAAGGCGGTTTCTATCTTGCAACCATTAAGGACGGCACGATACCCAATATCCCCGTCTCTCCCGTCAACGCTCCCGCAGAACTTGTTGATGCGCTTTCGTCTTGGGGCATAACGCTTGAAGATCGCTACAGTGAAAATGAACTCGGCGAATTCGACTATTGCTATGCTTCCGGCTGGATGTACTGTCTTAACAACGTGTTCCCCAATGTCGGCTTTTCAGATTCATATCTGTCCGACGGCGATGTTGTCCGCGTTCAGTTCACCGTTGCCTACGGCAGCGATATCGGCGGCGGTTATGCAATGGGCGGCAGTGACAACACATCCTTCTACCCCGTTGCAAACAAAGATAGGCTCAGCACGCTTATCGCAACGCTTAACGAACACGGCATCGAAATTCCGGACTCTGCCATGAATGCCGCAACCGCGATTTATGCAAGTCAGGAAGACGTAAATGCTGCCGCAGCGGTTCTGCAGCAGCTTGAAGACGAATATCAGCAGAATGCCCCTGTTCGCGATGTTATAGCAAAGATTTCCGCAATCGGAGAGGTGAGCCTTGAAAGTGCCTCTGCAATTGCGGAGGCAAGGCAGGCATATGATGCTCTGACTGTCGAACAGCAAGCCCTTGTCAGCAATTATGATGTTCTCACCGCGGCCGAAGAAACACTCCGCATCCTCATTGAAGAACTTCCCGTTTCGGCATCTTTCTCTGCACCCGAAATCACCGCGCTTTCCGGTCAGCAGGTCGAGATTCCCGTCACCGTCAGCGGCAAGTTCGAGGCGCACACTCTTGAAATGCATATCGGTTACGACAGCACAAAATTGACCGTTAATGAAGTCGTTCCCGGTGCAATTCTCGAAAACACTTCCATGAACGTTATCGACTTCACCACAACGCCCGGCACGATTTATGTCGGCGCACTCTGTGCGGACGCTCCCATGACGGGCAACGGCATAGATGAAAATGTTCTGCTCACCGTTAAGGCGACCGTAAACCCCGAGTTCTCCGGCACAACTCCTGTCAACGTTGATGTGAACAGATTTGTTAATCTTCCTGTCGGCGGCACAGTCACCGATATTGAGGTTCATACAACGAACGGTTCCGTGAACGCATCATTGCCCGAATACACGCTGACCTACACCGTCAACGGTGAGTTCTATGCCGAACAGACCTACACTGTCGGTGCAGCAATCACTGTGCCCGAATACACCGTACCCGAAGGGTACACTTTCTCCGGTTGGGTTGTTCCCGAAACCATGCCTGCCGAAGACCTGACGGTTGACGCTGTCCTTTCAATCAATGTTTACACTGTTACATTCGTTGACGGATTCGACGGCTCCGTGATCGCCGAAGTCTCCGTTGAACACGGCAGCAATGTTACCGCACCTGCTGCACCTGCGCATGATGGTTATGTTTTCACCGGTTGGAACGGCAGCCTTGTCAACGTTACCGAAAACCGCACTGTCACCGCTGAATACAGCCTTCTCGGTGATGTTGACGGCGACGGTGTTGTAACTTCTGCCGACGCCCTCACCGTGCTTCGCATGTCCCTTGGGATTATTGCAACGCCCGTTTCCGGCAGCCTTGATTTCAGCATTTGCGATATTGACGGCAGCGGCGATATAACATCCGTTGATGCGCTCCTGATAATTCGCAAAGCAATGCAGTCCGCATAACAGCATACGGTTAACCTGAAAACGTCTGCTGCATCGGCAAACAAAAAAACAGGGACGGACAGTTCTTAACGGCTGCCCGTCCCTGTTTGTATTTTAAAAAGTTATCTTATTAACTGATGGGATGTTGTTAACTTATTGATTATTTTTTCCGTACGCGCCGTTTTTTTCCGGCAGGAGTACTTGTGCCCATTGATTCCGCAAGCTTCTCGAACAACTCGCGCTGTTCCGATGTAAGCTTTTTGGGAATTTCAACGGTGACATTTACGTAAAGGTCACCCTTGCCGGGAAGGCGCAGCTTCTGTATGCCCTGCTCTCGCATACGGAATGTTGTTCCGCTTTGGGTTCCTTCGGGAATGTTATATTTCAACTCGCCTGAAAGAGTGGGAACAGTAACCTCGCCGCCGAGAACAGCGGTTGTTACGGGAATTGTAAGGTTTGTGTACAGGTTATAGCCGTCACGCACAAACTGTTTGCTGCTCTTCACGCGAATCGTCACAAGCAAATCGCCGTCCGGACCTCCGTTGTAACCCGCTTCACCTTTCCCGCCAAGGCGAATACTCTGCCCGTCATCAATGCCTGCGGGGATTGTAACAACAACCTTCATGGCGTTGCTCACTCTGCCCTTGCCGCGGCAGGTTTCGCAGGGCTGTTCAATAATCTTGCCCGTACCGCCGCAGACATCACAGGGATGAACACTCTGCATCGTGCCCAGCATTGTATTTTGCTGAACTCGAATCTGGCCGGTGCCGTTGCAGCGTGTACAGGTTTTTTTGCTTGTTCCGGGTTTTGCTCCGCTGCCGCCGCATGTGGCGCATTTTTCTTCGCGTCTGTACGAAATTTCCTTTTTGCAGCCGAATGCCGCCTCTTCAAACGTTATCGTCAAAGAGTAGCGCAAATCCTCACCCTGCATCGGCGCACCTGCACGCGCACTCCTGCTTCTTCCGCCGAAGCCGCCTCCGAACATTGAATTCAAAATATCGTCAAATCCTGTGAAGGAGCCCGTGAAGCCCGCACCCGAAAAGCCGCTGAAGCCGCCGCCGTAAGCACCCGCCGAAGGATCAAACGCCGCATGCCCGAACTGGTCGTATTTCGCACGCTTGTCCTTATCGGAAAGGACTTCATATGCCTCGTTTGCTTCTTTAAATTTAACTTCCGCTTCTTTGTTGTTCGGATTCAGATCCGGGTGATACTTTTTTGCAAGTTTCCTGTAAGCGGATTTTATTTCGTCATCGCTCGCCGTTTTTTCAACGCCGAGAACCTCATAATAATCTCTTTTTTCTGCCATGGTGCTCCCCCATGAAATAATAATTCAACCTGCATTGCGTCCGAATCCCGAAAAAAGCTTTCGGCAGCAATGCAAGCCTTCGGGGCTCGACAGAAGCTGCCGCGCCCCTACGCTTGGTCTGTTCATTTTGTTCCGCCGCCAATGCTTTATTTTATGCATCTGCGGCGGAACAGTTTTTCTTTGAACGGCACCGGCCGGAATCATCCGCCGCACCGCCGTTTATTGTCAGAGTAATCGGGATCAGTTGTCGACAACTTCGTAATCCGCATCAACAACGCCGTCATCGTTGCCGTTGCTGCTGTTGCTGCCGCCGTTGTTGCCGCTGCCCGCTGCGCCTGCGTTGGGATCAAAGCCCGCCGCACCGCCGTTCTGCTGAGCCTGCTGCTGATAAATCTTGCCGAAAACTTCATAGGATACCTCCGTCAGCTTTTCGGTTGCAGCTTTGATCGCCTCGGAATCGCTGCCGTTGAGAGCAGATTTAACAGTTTCAACTTCGGCGTTGATTCTGGACTTATCGCTCTCTGCAATCTTGTCACCGAGTTCCTTCATTGTCTTTTCGGTTTCATATACCAGAGTGTCGGCATGGTTGCGGGTTTCAACTTCATCCTTGCGCTTCTTATCCTCGTTTGCAAACTGCTCAGCCTCTTTGACTGCGCGGTTGATTTCATCCTCGGACAGGTTGGTGGAGGCAGTGATGGTGATGTTCTGTTCATTGCCCGTGCCGAGATCCTTTGCAGTTACATGAACGATGCCGTTTGCATCGATATCAAAGCTGACTTCGATCTGAGGCACACCCCTGGGAGCGGGTGCAATACCTGTAAGCTGGAACTTGCCGAGGCTCTTGTTGTACTGTGCCATCTCACGCTCGCCCTGAAGAACATGGATTTCAACGCTGGTCTGACCGTCCGCCGCAGTTGAGAATACCTGGCTCTTCTTGGTGGGGATGGTGGTGTTGCGGTCAATAAGCTTCGTGAATACGCCGCCGAGGGTCTCAATGCCGAGGCTCAAGGGCGTTACGTCGAGAAGAAGAACGTCTTTGACTTCGCCGCCGAGGACACCGCCCTGAATTGCAGCACCGATTGCAACACATTCATCGGGATTAATGCCCTTGAAGGGTTCTTTGCCGGTGATGTTCTTTACAAGATCCTGAACCGCGGGAACACGGGTTGAACCGCCGACGAGGATAACCTTATCAATCTGAGAAGTTTTAAGACCCGCATCATGCAATGCCTGCTGTACGCAAGTTTTTGTTTTGTCGAGCAAATCGGAGATAAGCTCGTTGAACTTTGCACGTGTGATGTTCATATCAAGATGAACAGGGCCGTTTGCATCCATCGTGATGAAGGGAAGATTGACGTTTGCGGAAGCCATGCCGGAAAGCTCAATCTTTGCCTTCTCTGCTGCTTCTTTAAGCCTTTGCTTCGCCATGCGGTCGTTGCGAAGGTCAATGCCGTGGGACTTTTTAAATTCCTCTGCAATATAGTTGATAAGACGATCGTCGAAATCATCGCCGCCGAGACGGTTGTTGCCGGCAGTTGCAAGAACTTCAAACACGCCGTCGCCGATTTCGAGGATGGAAACATCGAACGTGCCGCCGCCAAGGTCGTAAATCAGGATCTTCTGGTTGTTTTCCTTATCCATACCGTATGCAAGAGCCGCCGCAGTGGGTTCGTTGATGATACGGAGAACATTAAGGCCTGCAATCTTGCCTGCGTCCTTGGTTGCCTGACGCTGACTGTCGGAGAAATAAGCAGGAACTGTAATAACAGCATCAGTGACTTTTTCGCCGAGATAAGCTTCCGCATCCTGTTTCAGCTTCTGAAGAATCATTGCGGAAATTTCCTGCGGAGTATAGGACTTGCCTTCGATGGTGCGGCGGTAATCGCTGCCCATTTCACGCTTAATGCTGCTTACGGTGTTGTCGGGGTTGGTGATAGCCTGACGTTTTGCAACCTGACCCACCATACGCTCGCCGTTTTTGAACGCAACAACAGAGGGAGTTGTGCGGGAGCCTTCGGGATTGGGGATAACAACGGGTTCGCCGCCTTCAAGGACAGCAACACAGGAATTGGTCGTACCAAGGTCGATACCGATAATCTTTGACATAATATTTTACCTTTCTTTCCGGCGGAAAATAACGGTTCATGTTTTGATATGATTGCCGCCGTCCGCCGCGGCGTCAACGGTGCTGACAGAACCCGCACCGACCGCGATGGGTTTGGGATTTTAAATTTATTTCATCCCCGGTTAAGGGGTGATTTTTGCTTTTGATTGACTGATGCAGATCCGCTTTAAGACACGGAACGCATGTGTCCGGGTTCTGTGCTCAGGATTTGACTTTCACCATCGTGTGGCGGATTATCTTACCCTTTACACGGTAGCCTTTCTGAAGAACGGCTGTTATTGTTCCGCTTTCGGCATCGCTGTCATCTTCATCACGCATGACTGCATCATGCATATTCGGATCAAAGACGCCTTCGGCTTCTATTTCCTCAAGTCCGCTCTTTTTGAGGCAGTCGAGAAGCTGTTTTTGAATCTGTTCCATGCCTTTTGAAAAGGGTGAACCGTCGGATGTTGCGAGGGCACGCTCGAAATTATCAAGCACCGGAAGGATATTTTTTATAGTTTCGCGGATGCCGTCATCGTAACTTTCGGCACGCACCGATGCGTTGCGCTTGCGAAAATTGTTGAATTCCGCCTGGATACGCTGAGCATCTCCGATTGCCTCGTCCGCGCTTTTCTTCAAAGTTTCGATTTCGCCATTCATGCGCTCTATTTCGGCTTTTGCGCGTTCAAATTCATCCTTTGAAAGCGTCACACCGCCGTTGTCCTCTGAATTTTCCGCTCGGTTTTCTGCGGAATTCTGTTCAACGGTTTCGTGTGCTTCTGCGGGCATCTTTTCATCCTGCTGAACGGGTTTCTTTTTGTCCTTTGCCATAACTTCCTCCGTGACGCAGGCATTGCTGCCGTTGTCCTTCATTATTCTGCTGCCTGTTGCGGCTATTCATTCTTTTTGAGCATATCACTCAAAACATTGCTCAGATTTTCGCTCACGCATTTAAGCACCGCAACAACCTTGCCGTAATCCATTCTTGTCGGGCCGATAACACCCATTGAACCCGCCTGTTCGTTGCCGACACGATAATTTACCGTGACAACGGAGCAATCTTTGAGTTCGGGGTTATCGTTCTCGGTTCCGATGCGCACTGTCAGCTCAACGCCGTCCTTGTTTTGAGTGAACACCTGTTGAATGCAGCTGCCGTTTTCAACCTCTGACAGAAACGACTTTGCTTTTGCAACATCGGAGTATTCGGGATAATCCAGCATATTTGCCGCACCGACAACCTCGACCTCCTGTTTGTTCAGGCTGTTTGTGAGAGGTTGAAGCATTGCCGCAACCGTTTCTGCCTGTTCACCGATTTCCTCCTTCAGAAGAGGAAGCAGCGTATTCTGCGCATCGGTAAGTTTGTAACCTGTGAGTCGCTCGTTCATCAGTTCCGCAAGCTGTTCAATGCTGCGCGGAGTCACTCCCGCCGGAACCGAAAGCATTCTGCTTGAAGTCGTCCCGTTGTTGGTGACAATAACGGCTAATGCCTTTCCGTCCGTTACGGGAATCAAACTGATACGCTTAAACCTTGCGTTTTTTATCTGCGGGGTTTGAACAACAGAAGTATATTTCGTGATGCCCGAAAGCATTCTTGCCGTTTCACGAATCACTTCGCCGACCTCGTTAACGCGTGTGTTCAGATGACGTCTGATGTATTCCGCTTCTTCATCGGTCAGCTTTGCTCTGTCCATAATGGAGTTCACGTAGAGTCTGTAAGCTTTTTCGCTCGGAATCCTGCCCGCACTCGTATGCGGCTGTTCAAGAAAACCGAGCTCCGTAAGGTCGCTCATCTCGTTGCGAATCGTTGCGGGTGAAAGCTCGATATCGTCACGCTTTGACAAAGTTCTTGAGCCGACCGGCGAAGCCGTGAGAATATAGTCATCAACGATCGCTTGAAGTATGCGCATCTTGCGAACATCCAAAACTTCCGTCATATTCTCACACTCCTCTGAATCATCGTCGCCCCTTTGGGGCATCTCATCGGGAAGCACTTGTTGTTAGCACTCCTTCCCTTTGAGTGCTAACATTATAGCTCCGTTCCTTGTCTCTGTCAACAGTTTTTTCCGCTTAGTGAAAAATATATTATTTTGAGGTTGAAATTCTGTCTCCCAAAGTCTAAAATACAAACACTGCCGACACACATCGGCCGACCGTGTCGTCCGCAATAACAGTTTCGGCATTAAACAAGGAATTTTATCTATGGAAATTAAAGGAATACAAAAGGTCACTCTGCTCGATTACCCGGGCAAGGTTGCGTGCACTGTTTTCACGGGCGGGTGCAATTTTCGCTGCCCGTTCTGTCAAAATTCGGATCTTGTGATCAGTCCTGCGTTGACTCCCACAATTGCAGGTGAAGAAATTTTCGGTTTTCTTCGCAAGCGGCGCGGTTTGCTTGATGCAATATGCATATCAGGAGGCGAACCGCTGCTTCAGCCGGACATTGCCGAATTCATAATGCGCTGCCGCGAAATGGGCTATCTCGTGAAACTTGATACGAACGGCTCCTTTCCCGATTTGCTGCAAAGACTTATTGATGCCAAGCTTCTCAATTACATTGCGATGGATATCAAAACCGCCCCCGAGCGTTACAGCGTTTTAACCGGTGTTCGGAATATCGATATCGGCCCGGTGCTTGCAAGCGTTGATATTATAAGAAACAGCGGTGTTGAGCATGAGTTTCGGACAACAGTTGTCAACGAGCTTCATTCCCCCGCCGATTTCGAGCGCATCGGTCAGTGGCTTAAAGGCGAAGAACGTTATTTCCTTCAATTGTTTGTCGATTCCGGTGCACTCATCGGCACCGGACTTTCCCCTGCAAGCGAAGGGAAAATGCGCGAATACCTTTCAATCGTTCAAAAATATATTCCAACCGCAAAGCTGCGCGGAATATAAACGCCGGTTGCTTTTCTTCTCCGGATATTCGATGCATCAATTTGTATTGACTTGTCTGCAGCTGCGTGATATACTTTATGCGGAGTTTATGATACTCCGCATAAATATCGGAGGCTATTAATATGAAAGTATGTACCAACTGTCACCTGAGTTTTCCCGACTCTGCCTCGCACTGCACTCAGTGCGGCGCACCGCTGACCACGGTTGCAGACCAACCGCCGGTTTACTCCGGAGATCCTCTTGACCACACGGCGGAATTTGACTCCGCTGACATTTCCGCAAACAAGGTGTTCGCACTCATTCCATATCTTATGGGATGGTTCGGCGTGATTATCACTCTGCTTGCATCAAGCAGTTCACCGTATGCCGGTTTTCATGTGCGTCAGGCACTGAAGATTCAAATCGCCGCGCTGCTTTCGCTCGTGCTCGCTATCATCCCATTCCTCGGGTGGGTCGCTGCCTTTGCTTGTGAAATTATTGCTATTGTTCTCAACCTTATCTGCTTCTTCCGTGTTTGCAGCGGCAAAGCAATCGAAGCACCTATCGTTTCAAGCTTCAAATTTCTGAAATAAGCTTTCAATCGGCTTTCAAATGCTCCGACTGATTATGTAAGCAGAGATTTAAAGCTTATCCGAAGTCAATAAGAAAAGGGTTCCACGGACGCAATTCCGCGGAATCCTTGTTCAATTCATATTACTTTGTTTATGTGATTGATGTTTAAATCAGCCCGGAGGCCACTGCATGCTTCTTCCGCCGAGAATATGCCAGTGCAGATGCTTAACGCTCTGCTGGCCGTCTTCACCGGTGTTGATAACAACTCTGAAGCCCTTTTCGGCGATGCCGAGTTCAACTGCAAGTTTCTTTACAATCTCCTGCATATACGCAAATGTTTCGGAATCGCATTCAAGAATATCGGCAAAATGCTTTTTGGGAATCAGCAGCACATGCACCGGCGCCTGCGGTTCGATATCGCGAAAAGCAAGCACGCGCTCATCTTCATACACCTTTGTTGAGGGTATTTCTCCCGCGGCAATTTTACAAAAGATACAATTCTCCATTCATGTCCTCCTTGATGTATTTTATTTTAACGTCCGCAAATGTGTTGGGCGTTATTGCGCTGTTTATTCTGACCGCTGCATATGTATCCGTGCATCCGTATGAAACGTTATCGATGCATTTTTCTATCAAAACGTTCACTGTTTCTCCAACGTATTGTTCAAGGTATTCTCGTTCCGATTCCCTGCCGACAGCAATAAGCTCACCTGCTCTGCGGCTTTTTTCGGCATTTGACAGCTGACCCGGCATTGCATCCGCCTTTGTTCCGCTTCGCCTTGAGTACGGGAAGATATGAACTTTCGCAAAACCCACTTTGCGCATGAATTCGATTGTTTCAAGATGCTCATCTTCCGTTTCGCCCGGAAAACCCGCAATAATATCGGTTGTAACGGCTGTTTCGCCGCCGAACGCCCTGCGCAGTTTTTGGCATAATTCAAAATACTGCCCGCTCGTGTATCCGCGCCGCATTCGTTCAAGCACCGTGTCCGAACCGCTTTGCAGTGAAAGATGGAACTGCCTGCATATGCGTTTATTATCTGCAAGTTCGGCAATTATTTCATCCGTCATCATATGCGGTTCAAGCGAACCGAAGCGAATACGTTTTATATTGTTCAGTCCGTCAAAGCAGCGCACGGCATCGCGTATATCCGTACCGCTGCGTAAATCCCTGCCATAGCTCATCAGATGAATTCCCGTCAGCACAACCTCGGAAAATCCTTCGTTGTTAAGCTTTTCGGCTTCGGCACGAACGGACTCAATCGAGCGCGAACGTAATCCGCCGCGTGCATACGGAATTGCGCAATAAGTGCAGAACATGTTGCATCCGTCCTGAATTTTGAGATAGGCGCGCGTGCGTCCCTCATGAACGGCACTCATTTCTTCAAATTCGTGTTCATGCATAACATCTCTGACAAGGATTTTTGCTCCGCCGGCTGCATTCCCGCTGCATTCCGATTTTTCGGGTTGTTCGAATTTTTTCATACCACCGCAGCAATCGCACAATTCTTTTTCTACACAATTGCATTTTTCGCCATTCGGTTCATTTTCCCGTCCTTCAGCAATGCTTTTTACAAGTTCGACAACGCGGTTCTTGTCCGCACTTCCGAGCACAGCGTAAACACCCTCCAGTTTTGCCGCCGCTTCCGGGCTTCGCTGCGCAAAGCAGCCTGCCGCAATAAGTTTTGCATTCGGGTTCAGTTTATGCGCTTTTGAAAGCATTTGGCGTGATTTTCTGTCCGCAATATTCGTAACGGTGCATGTGTTGACAATGCAGACATCAGCCTCGGCCGGGTTCTCCGTGATTTCAAATCCCGCCTGAGTTAAGAGCTCCGCCATGGCATCACTCTCGTATTGGTTCACTCGACAGCCGAGTGTAATAAAGCAGCAGCGCATCATCCCTCCAGCTCATACATGAGCATTGCAAGCATTGCCATTCCTGCGGTTTCCGTCCGCAAAATCCTTTTACCGAGTGATACGGATTTTGCCGCAGGACTGTTTTTAAGGACAGATTCAACCTCTGTCGGTTCAAAACCGCCCTCGGGCCCGATAATTATTGCAATATCGTTCCCGCCTTCGTCGGATTTGCCTTTTTCTTCACCGAACGCCTTTCTCAAAGCCTGTTTCAGAGTCGTTTTTTCCTCATCCTCGTATGCTATAAGCACGGCATCAAATCCCGAAAAATCACATTCATTCAAATTTTGAACGGGGCCGACCTTCGGAATTCGCCCGCGCCCGGACTGCTTTGCCGCCTCCTGTGCAACCCGATTGAATCGTAAAAGTTTTGACTCCTTTGCTTCGGGTTTCACAACGCAGCGTTTTGAATAAACAGGCTGAATTGCAAATATGCCGAGTTCAACACATTTTTGAATTATCAGCTCAAGCTTTCCCGCTTTCGGCAGGCATTGGAACAGCGTTACACGATTCAAAGGCTCCGACGGGCACGGTGCATCGGAAATTGCTCCAAGCCGTACCTCACCCTTGTTCTCGTTCAAAATACGCGCAGTCATTTCCCTGCCGGTTCCGTTGATAAGCAAAAGTTCATCGCCCGGTTTCATTCGAAGCACCGTCATGATGTGTTTTGCTTCTTCGCCGTCAAGGACAATTTCCGTTCCGACGGTCAGTTTTTTATCAGTAAAAAATCTTCTCATAAGCCGATTCAGCTTTCACCGTTTTATATCCGGACGTTCGCAGCGCTGCTGCACCTGTACTAAGTATTGCTTACGATATTTTCGCCGCAAGCACTGCGCGCCAATCTTCGCCGCTGCATATTTCAACAGCTTCAAGTCCGTTCGCCTTCAGGGCATCAAGCACCTCATCCAGCCTGTCCGCAATTATTCCGGAGGCAATGAGCTTTCCGTCCGGTTTCATAAGCTGCGGAATTACGGGTGCAAACGCGATAATGACGTTTGCAACAATGTTTGCAAGCACAATATCATACTGCCTTCCGGAAATATCGTCTCGGAACTTTTCATCGGAAAGAATATCTCCGATTCTGATGAAGTAGCCTGACATATCAATTCCGTTCAGCTCGGCGTTTTCGGCAGCAACGCGCGCCGCGACCGGATCAATATCAATTGCATAGGTTTCTTTCGCTCCCATCAGGGAAGCGGCAATCGAAAGGATTCCGCTGCCGCAGCCGAGATCGGCAACAAGATCCCCATTCTTAATGTTTTTTTCAAGCAATTCAAGGCACATGCGCGTTGTGTGGTGAGTTCCCGTTCCGAAAGCCATTCCGGGGTCAATTTTCAGAACCGCGCGTTTGTTCCCCTCCGGGATTTTTTCCCATGAAGGACAGACAATCAGCTTTTCGCCGACAGGCATCGGTTTGAAATACGCTTTCCAATTATTCGCCCAGTCCTCCTCATCCACGCTGCGCACTTCGATTTTTAACGAACCCATATCAATGCCGATTTCGCTGCGCATACTGTCCAATTCCGCAATCGAATTTCGCACCGCCTGCTCCACTGCGGCATTCTCGGGAACATCGGAAACATAAGCCTGTACGGAAGGCTGTTTTCCCATTGCGGCCTCATCCGCATAATCCCAGTATTTTTCACACGAATGCAGCAGTGCGTCAATCTCCTCATCGCCCTGAACTATGTTAACCTGGGTAATCCCAAGCATATCAAGCCGCGCAAGAATTATCTCTGTTCCTTCCTCGGTTGTATATATTGTTATTTCTTTCCATTTCATAATCGGTTTTCCTTTAAGTTTTGTTCAATATTCCGAAAATCGGCATAATGTTCCTTCAGCCGAACAAACACGGACAGCCGGCAAACACATAAGCCAAACTGCCCTGTATCCGCATTTTCCGTTCCTTATTAAGTTCATTATAACATTGCCGCACCGTTTTGAAAAGAACGAATTCGCTGCTTTTCGGCATTCGTCATTGAATCGCATCCTCCGAATGCCTTTTGACCCAATTCTCCGTGAAGCGCATAAATGCTGCGCATGCAGGCGAACCCGTGCCAATTGAACGTTCCGCGATTCCGATCGTTCTTGTGCAGGCAGGTTCAAGCTCGACCGCCGCACGGTTTCCGCCAATGCCCTTGAGTATCAGCTCCGGGACAATGGTCATCCCGAGTCCGCATTCCGCCATTGCAACGGCGGCATAGTCATCACTTACGCTGTATTTTACACGCGGCCGTACACCGGCCGTGCGGAGAATTCTTCCGATATCATAGTTCGATCCCTCTCCCGGGATAATGAAATCAATGTCGGATATTGCTTCAAGCGGAAGGGTCTTACAGCCGGACGGCAGAAGTTTCGGGGGTACAAGCGCAAGCATCCTGTCAACGCACAGCGGGACAAACTTTAATTCCTTGCGCATCGTCCCGCTCATAAATCCGCAGTCAACCTCTTCGGCAATTATCATATCCTCTATGGTTTTGTATGTTCCGACTGAGACATCAATAGAAATATTCGGATACTCATTGCTGAACTCCGCTATGATTTTCGGCAGCCAACAGACGGCAACGCTTGAAAAAGCACCAACACGCACTTTACCCATGCGTACCCCCTTTATCTCCGCCGCTATCTGTTTCAGCATATCATCTCTGTTCACAACCTCGCGCAGCGTTTGCAGTATCCGCTCCCCCTCCTGCGTCAGCGAAACGCCCGTTTTGCTTCGCCGCAGCAGCTGAAAGCCGAATTCCTGTTCAAGAGCCGATACTATGTGACTGATTCCTGACTGAGTATAACCCAGCTGCTCCGCTGCCGCAGTCAGATTGCCTATTTTTGCAACGCGGATGAAAACCCTGTAGTTATCAATGTTCATGCCTTTACCCTTCCGTTTCCGCAGCAAACGCCCTTCCGCCGCGATCCATTCGGTTTTCTTATGGATATGATAACAAACATTCAGTTTAATTGCAATCCTTTTTGTTGTATAGTATCGAATTGTGCAAAGGTGAATGATTCGGTGCGGATTAATCCGTCCGCTCGCTGCACCTCAGGCATAATACAGCTTCCCCGAAAGGAAATCACATGGAAAACGCACAGCAGCCCGTTCGGAATAAAAACGGAAAAACCCAAAAACTTCCCAAATCCAGAATTTCATTTTGGGTCACTCCGATAGTATTCCTCATCTTCTTCATCGGTCTTTTTACCTTGTTTGCAATCCCCATGGGGCTTTCGAACATGCTCAGCACAGTAATGAATACCGCATTCGCTCTTTTGACCGATACATGTCTTTACATCATGGCGATCGCAGTCATCATGGGTGCAGTTTCCGCACTGCTCACGGAGTTCGGTGTTGTTGCAATGCTCAATCACCTGCTTTCCCCGCTTATGAAGCCTATATACGGCCTGCCCGGTGCTGCCGCTCTCGGCATAGTCACAACTTATCTTTCCGACAATCCTGCAATTCTTTCTCTCGCGGAAGATCACGGTTTTCGCAAGTACTTCAAGAAATATCAGCTTTACGGCCTGACAAACCTCGGCACGGCATTCGGAATGGGGCTTATTGTTTCCACGTTCATGCTCGGTCTCGGCAATATTCAGGGCGGCAGCGTTGTGTCCGCAATTCTCATCGGCAACCTCGGTGCAATCATCGGCAGTGTCGTAAGCACAAGGCTGATGCTCATGCAAACAAAAAAAATCTTCGGCACAGAGGAATACGTTGAGGATTCCGCTTTTGACCCCTCCGAAGAGTCTTCAGGCGGTGTTCGCAAAAAACAAAGTCTCGGCATGCGCATTCTGACTGCTGCACTCGACGGCGGCAAGAGCGGCGTTGACATCGGACTCAGCATCATTCCCGGCGTGCTTATTATCTGCACCATCGTTATGATGCTCACAAAAGGTGCCCCCGAAGGCGGTGTGTATACCGGCGCGGCTTACGAAGGCATTTCGCTGCTCCCCCGCGCAGCGAATGCAATCAAGTTCATTTTGCAGCCTCTGTTCGGGTTTTCCTCCACCGATGCAATAGCTGTCCCCATTACGGCGCTCGGTTCCGCCGGCGCAGCAACCGGAATCGTCAAAGAGCTTGCGGAAGCGGGTTCGGTCACGGCACATGATATTGCGGTCTTCACTTCCATGTGCATGTGCTGGAGCGGCTACCTCAGCACTCATGCCTCAATGATGCAGTCCCTCAAGCGTCCCGACCTGACCGGAAAAGCAATTGCGAGCCACACCATCGGCGGTCTCGCTGCGGGTGTTGCGGCAAACTGGCTCTTTAAACTGTTTGCGCTGATATTCTGAAAAAACAAACTTTGTTTTTTCGTCGCAGGCAATTAAATTCGAGCGGAATTTGTGACCCACGGTCATTGAGTTCCGCTCTTTTTGTTTAACCGCACCGCAAACAGAGCAAATTCTGCATTGCTTTATATATAAAACTCGGTTTTTCATTTAATTGCATTGCTTTTTTTTTGCGGCATCAAGCGTATCGGACAAAAAAATTCAAAATATACGAAAAAAGGGGTTGACATATCCGTACTCAAGTGCTAAAATACACATCGTTCGCGAGAGAACAGTGTTCGAAAGAGCGGACGACAACCGAATATCTGGGTGTAGCGCAGTTTGGTAGCGTGCTTGAATGGGGTTCAAGAGGCCGGAAGTTCGAATCTTCTCACCCAGACCATTAAAGAGTCGATTTTGTCGGCTCTTTTTTCTGTTTATGAACGGTATTCAAAATTTTTTACACAGATTTCAAAAATAATATCTTGAAAATCGGGAAGAATATGATAAAATAAAGCCGATTTTTAAGGATGAAAGGAAACCGACAATGGAATATACACATGAGGTGAACAATATGTGCTTCGTCCGCAAGGGCGCGGTGCATGATCCTGCCCCCATTCCCGAAGAGGGCAATTGGGTTAAAGCAAAACAAATTTCCGACATCAGCGGCTTCACGCACGGTGTCGGTTGGTGTGCGCCGCAGCAGGGCGCATGTAAGCTCACGCTGAACATCAAGAACGGCATTATTGAAGAAGCTCTTATCGAGACCATCGGATGCAGCGGCATGACTCATTCCGCCGCAATGGCCGCCGAGATCCTTGCCGGCAAAACGATTCTTGAAGCTCTCAATACCGACCTTGTCTGTGATGCTATCAACACCGCCATGCGCGAGTTGTTTTTGCAGATAGTTTACGGACGCAGCCAGAGCGCGTTTTCCCAGGACGGGCTTGCAATCGGAGCCGGGCTTGAAGACCTTGGCAAAGGGCTCCGCAGCATGATCGGCACGACTTACAGCACACGCGAAAAAGGCGCAAGATATCTTGAATTGACCGAAGGCTATGTCACAAAGCTTGCTCTTGATGCAAATGATGAGATAATCGGTTATCAGTTTGTCAACCTCGGCAAAATGATGGAAGCCATAGGCAAAGGCGCGACGCCGAACGAAGCCTACGAAAAGTTCCTGAGCACCTACGGCAGATTCAACGAAGCTGCAAAGGTTATCGACCCAAGAAAAGAATGAAATGAGGTGCCGTTATGATTAATTTTGAAGGATATTCCAGAAGGATCGACAAGATTAACTCCGTTCTCGGTGAATACGGGATCGAGAGCCTTGAAACGGCGCAGCAGATTGTTTCCGATAATGGAATCGATGTCCGTTCAATCGTGCTCGGAATTCAGCCCATTGCTTTTGAAAATGCAGTTTGGGCATACACCGTCGGTGCTGCGATCGCAATCAAGGCAGGCGCAAAAAATGCAGCCGAAGCCGCAGAGTACATCGGAAAGGGTCTTCAGGCGTTCTGTATCCCCGGTTCGGTTGCGGACCAGCGCAAAGTCGGCCTCGGCCACGGCAATCTCGGTGCAATGCTGCTGAACGAAAACACAAAGTGCTTTGCATTTCTCGCAGGCCACGAGAGCTTTGCCGCTGCCGAAGGTGCAATCGGAATTGCAAAAACCGCAAACAAGGTTCGCAAGACTCCGCTTAAGGTCATCCTTAACGGACTCGGCAAAGATGCCGCTTACATTATCTCCCGCATCAACGGCTTCACCTTTGTTGAAACAAACTATGATTACTACACCGGCGAGCTTCATATCGTCAGCGAAAAAGCATTCAGCAGCGGTGAACGCAGCGCAGTTCGCTGTTACGGTGCGGACGATGTAAACGAAGGCGTTGCAATAATGAGGCTTGAGGATGTTGATGTTTCCATCACCGGCAATTCAACCAACCCCACCCGCTTCCAGCACCCCGTTGCAGGCACTTACAAAAAACTCTGCGTTGAAAACGGCAAAAAGTACTTTTCCGTTGCTTCCGGCGGCGGCACGGGCAGAACACTTCACCCCGACAACATGGCGGCAGGTCCTGCCAGCTACGGTCTGACCGATACTATGGGACGTATGCACTCCGATGCTCAGTTTGCGGGCAGCAGCTCCGTTCCCGCGCATGTTGAAATGATGGGGCTTATCGGCATGGGCAACAACCCCATGGTTGGCGCAACCGTTGCAGTTGCGGTTGCAGTCGAGGAAGCAGCAAAATAATACCGCCTTTCGACATATGGTTTTTCCCGAATTTCTTTTCGGACAGCGCACCGATTCCCGGCAAACGCCTTAGGAATCGGTGCTTTTGTTCTTTGCGGCTGCATGTGCCGCTTGTTTGGATGCCGATAATAAAAAACTTTCCCGCTTAATGCAGAATGAATAACCGTGAAGGTGTTCCATTATTTGATTCAATGTGGTATAATATGCCTGTATTGAAGCGGCATCATAATATCGAGAGTATTATTTGCCTTAAAAAGTTGAGAAATGGCTGAATAATCTGTTTTGGATAAAATCGTTTCCGTATTTATTCGAAAACAGTCTCAGCCGTCACTTGCTTAACAGCACATATTCAGGAGGAAATTATATGGAAAATGTAAAAGTGGCTCTTTGGGGCTTCGGCGCAATGGGTTCCGGCATTGCAAAGGTTCTTTTAAGAAAAAAAGGTGTTGACATCGTCGGTGTATGCGATATCCATCCCGCACGCGTCGGCAGGAGCATCTATGAACTGCTCGAAATCGACCGCGGTTCCCGCGATGATGTTCTTGTTAACCCCAAAATTGAAGAAGTTGTCCACAACGGCAACTGCGATATCTGCGTTATTGCAACCGATTCCTTTACCCGCAAGGCATTCAACAAAATTAAGTTTGTTGTTGAGCAGAACGTAAATGTTGTTTCCACTGCGGAAGAAATGAGCTTCCCCATGGCACAGGAACCCGAGCTTTCCGCCGAAATGGACAAGCTTGCAAAGGAACACGGCGTTTCCATCCTCGGCACCGGCATTAACCCCGGCCTTATGATGGATCTTCTTGCAATTTGCCTCAGCGGCTGCATGACAGATGTTGAAAAGGTCACCTGCCGCAGGGTCAACAGCCTGTCTCCCTTCGGTCCCGCCGTTATGGAAGAGCAGGGTGTCGGTCTCAGCGTTAACGACTTCAACACAGGTGTTGAAAACGGAACTCTTGCGGGTCACGTCGGCTTTGCGGAATCCGTCGGCATGATCGCAAGAGCCCTCGGTTGGAAGATCGACAAATTCGAACAGCAGATGTCTGCAATCGTAACCAGCGTCGACAGAAAATCCCCTTACGGCTATGCAAAAGCAGGCGATGTTGCGGGCGTTAATATGACCGGCCAGGGTTATGTTGACGGTGAAGTCAAAATCGATATGGTTCATCCGCAGCAAATCGAGCCCGAAATGGAAGGCACCCATACCGGTGACTACATCGTGCTTGAAGGCTCTCCCGAGGTTAACATGAGCGTCCGTCCCGAAGTTGACGGCGGCATCGGCACCATTGCCATGGTCGTAAACATGATTCCTCACGTTATCAATGCACGCCCCGGCCTCAAGACCATGCTTGATCTCCCCGTTCCCCACGCGATCATGGGCGATTTCAGGGATTATATCGAAAAATAATAATTTATAGGCTTTACTCGGTTTTATGCGTCTCCCCCGCCGCACTCCCGTTAAGGCAGGAAGATTCAAAAACCGCTTAAAATGATTCGGAGGTTTTTATGGCAAAGAAAGGCGATTGGGTTCAGATTCACAACATCGTTCTGACCCCGGAAGAACGTTCGAGCGCATTGCCCGAGGATACGAAATCTCACCCCCTTGAAATGTGGGTAAAAGGCTATTTGCAGCAGGACGAAGCGCAAGTCGGCGATGAAGTCGAAGTCATTACCCGCACCGGCCGTCATGCGACGGGCAAACTCGTGAACGAAGCTCCTTATTTTGAGCATAATTTCGGCTTTCTGATTCCCGAAGTTCTCAAAATCGGCGATATGGTTCGCGAAATCACTTTCGGAGGTAACGAATGATGAAAGACAACAGCTATGCGGCAATTATGGCGCGAAAGAACGAAATCATTCGCAACTCCGTCGGCATGGATTACGAAAGTTTTGAAAAACCCGGCATCGGCTTTGATTACGAAGCAATGATGGCCGCAACCGGTTATACCCTGCCCGAGCTGCAGCGCGTTCAGGCTCTGTTCAGCGTCGGCAATACGCCGCTCATCGAGCTGCGCAATCTCACCGCACTCGCAAGGAAGTGCGCTCCCGCCGGCAAGGGCGCAAGGATTTTCATCAAGGACGAAGCAACCAACCCCAGCGGCAGCTTTAAAGCAAGGCGTTCCTGCACAAGCGTTTACCAGGCAAAAAAGCTTGGTTACAAGGGCGTTGTCACCGCAACCAGCGGCAATTACGGCGCAGCGGTTGCATGCCATGCCGCAATGGCGGGACTTAAATGCATCGTTGTTCAGGAGTGCTACGACAGCCGCGGAGTAGGTCAGCCGGAAATCATTGAAAAAGCACGCAAATGCGAAGCTCTCGGTGCAGAAGTTGTCCAGCTCACCGTCGGTCCCGAGCTTTTCAGCACGGTTCTCCGCCTGCTTGAAGAAACAGGCTATTTCAACGCTTCCCTCTACACCCCGTTCGGCATTGCCGGTGTTGAAACTCTGGGTTATGAAATTGCTCAGCAGTTCCGTGCAAAGTTTGATCGTGATCCCGATGTTGTTGTCTGCACCAATGCGGGCGGCGGCAATCTCACCGGCACTGCACGCGGTCTGCGCAAAGCCGACTGTCATGCAAAAGTTATCGGTGCAAGCGTCAACCTCACCGGCCTGCACATGGCAAGCGATGCTCAGTTCAACAAAAAGAGTTTCACAACCGGGCACACAGGCTTCGGCGTTCCGTTCTGCGTAAACCCTGACCGTTCCGATGTTCCGCGCAGTGCGGCACGTCCCCTCCGCTACATGGACAGGTATGTTACTGTTTCTCAGGGCAGCGTATTCTTTATCACCGAAACTCTCGCTTCCCTCGAAGGCCTTGAAAAGGGACCCGCAGGCAACACCGCTCTTGCAGCAGCATTCCGTCTTGCACAGGAAATGGACGAAGATCAGTGCATCGTTGTGCAGGAGACCGAATACACCGGCGCAGGCAAGCATATCAATCCCCAGCTTTCGTTTGCAAGGCAGAACGGCATCGACATCCACTTCGGCGACCCCAAGGATGAGATACCCGGCAAAAACATCATTCTGCCCGCACATCCGAGCCTTATCAGGGTTGATGACGTTGACCTTGACCGCGTTCGCAGGTCCAATATCAAGAATGCCGTCGGAACGCACAAGGATGAGCTTACCGATGACGACATTCGCTACCTTGTTGAAGAAACCAACAGCAGCGAAGAATTTGTCCGCAGCGTTATAGCCGGACTGTAATTCGCGTCACAGCGGCATTAACATTTTTAATGCCGCATAGACCGAACCCCCCGTGCGGTGCGTCGGATTTCCGCTTTTCGGCTCATTCCCGCACCGCATATCCCCCATGGTTGAAACATTATCTGCAAAAGGGAGAATATATGAAAAGAACCGATGATTTCCAGGAACGCAGAGCTCATCTTGCAAATCTGACCGATGATCAGCTTGAAGCAAGATTTTGGGAGCTTGCAAACAAGCTCGTTGACCCCCTTCTTAAAATGGGTTACGAGTACACCTCACCCGCCGTTGAACGTTCCGTTCTGCTGCGCATGGGGTTTTCTTCCATCGAAGCAAAAGCCATTGTTGACGGCTGCATTGAACATAACCTCATTGCGCACGGCGCAGGCAACGTGATTTACCGCCTTGCAAAAGCGCAGAACTCCGAAATCCGCCCGGCAGGGCTCGCACTTGCCGACGGCAAGCTTTGGGATGAAGCTGAAAAACTTTTTGACGGAGGCAACAACTGATGAGCGACTATAAACTTTCCCCCGATAAACCCATTGACGTTGCCGAGATCCTCAAAGATCTTGAAAACTACCGTCCCCGCCGCAGGGGCTGGACGTGGCGCAAACCCGTTGAAAACCTGCATATGGGACCCTTTGTTTACCATGACTGCACCGAACCGCTCAAGTCGAGCGTTCCCCTGCCTCCCGCACACTATTTCGAGAACATCGACCCGCAGCCCGCGCCTGTTATCACGACAGAAATCGCATCCGGCCGCTTTGAGGATGATATTCGCAGAATGCGTATGGCAGCGCACCACGGCGCAGATCACATAATGGTTATCCGCACGGCCGGACAGAGCCACTTCGACGGACTTATCGAAGGCACACCTCAAGGCATGGGCGGCGTTCCCATTACGCGCAAGCAGGTTCGTGCACAGCGCAAGGCACTCGACATGATCGAGGATGAAGTCGGAAGACCCATCAACTACCACAGCTATGTTTCCGGCGTTGCAGGCCCCGATATTGCTGTTATGTTTGCAGAAGAAGGCGTAAACGGCGTTCACCAGGACCCGCAATACAACGTCATCTACCGCAACATCAATATGCTTCGTTCGTTTGTTGATGCGTGCGAAAGCAAGAAGCTTATCGCATGGGCCGGCATGGCGCAGATTGACGGCGCACACAATGCAAACGCAACCGCACGTGAAGCATGGAAAGTCATGCCCGAGCTTATGGTTCAGCACGGTATCAATGCAATTTTCTCTGCACGCGTCGGCATTAACAAAAAGAACATCTGCCTGTCCACCGTTCCCCCGACGGCAACCCCCGCGCCCTGCGTATACATGGATCTTCCTTATGCGGTTGCTCTCCGCGATCTGTTCCATGAATACCGTATGCGCGCTCAGATGAACACGAAATATATTGAATCCAGCACCCGTGAAGCAACCGTCACCCACGTTCTGAACATGTTCATCTCCAAGCTCACCAGTGCGGATATCCAGAGCACGATCACGCCCGATGAGGGCCGCAACGTGCCGTGGCATATTTACAATATCGAAGCATGCGACACCGCGAAGCAGACTCTCGTCGGTCTCGACGGCCTTATGGAAATGGTCGAGCTGAAGGACAGCGGCTATCTGCGCGAAAAAGCACGCGAGCTGAAGGAAAGAGCGATCCTCTTCATGGAAGAAATGCTTGAACTCGGCGGCTATTTCAACGCCGTTGAAGAAGGCTTCTTCGTTGACAGCGGCATTTACCCCGAGCGCAACGGCGACGGCATTGCAAGAAAAATCGACGGCGGCATCGGTGCCGGAACAATTTTCAAGCGCGAAGCTGACTACATGGCTCCCGTCACCGCACACTACGGCTACAACAACGTTGAGCAGTACAATCCCGATTTTGTCGACAATCCCTCCGCACTCATCGGCGGCTGCACGCTTGAATGCCCCGAAAAGATCATCTATATTGATGAATTGGACGAAACCGACAACTGCCATGTCCGTATGGAAGAAGTCAAAGATTTCGTTGCGGGCGGCAAGCAGATTCGTCCTGAAATGGAATGGCTTGCAGACGGTACTGTCATGCTCACCATGTTCTTCCCCGCACCCAAGCCCATTGCGGAAGCGGCTGCACTTGAATGTGCAAAGCGCATGAATCTTGTCGAATGCGAAGTTATCAGCCGTGAAATCATGCATTCGCAGGAAGGCACCCGCATCGAGGTCAAGGGCAAAGTTCCGTTCGCAATCGATGTTGATTCCCTTGTCATTCCCAAGGAACCCGATGTTCTGAGCGATGACGTTATCCGTGCCGATATCGAACGTCGTCCGATGAAGGTCGTTGCCGCAACCGTCGGTGAAGACGAGCACTCTGTCGGTCTTCGTGAGATCATCGACATTAAGCACGGCGGCATTGAAAAATACGGCATCGAAGTGCATTACCTCGGCACATCCTGCCCGCCCGAAAAACTCGTTAACGCAGCAGTCGAGCTGAATGCAGATGCAATCATGGCATCCACCATCATCAGCCATGACGACATTCACTACAAGAATATCGCCAAAATCGATGCTATTGCGCGTGAAATGGGTATCCGCGATAAGATTATCTTCATCGCAGGCGGCACTCAGGTCACTCCCGAACTTGCGCGCAAAGCGGGAGCGGATGAAGGCTTCGGCAGGGGCAGCCGCGGTGTCCATAATGCAACCTTCCTTGTTAAACGCAGGTGGGAAATGGAAAAAGCGGCAGCCGAAAAGGCCGACAGCGAAAACAAATAATATTACGCGGGAACTCTCCTGACGTTCTCGGTATATGCTGACACAAAGGGGGACGGTCAATCAAGTTGCCATCCCCCGAAGTTTTGTTTTTGCGGTTTCTCCGCAGAAACTTGCAAATTTCAGATACTCTATGTTTATTGATATTCTTGTTGCCGAAATCGGCTCAACAACAACGCTTGTAAACGCCTTTAACGGCATTGAAACCGATACGCCGCGTTTTATCGGGCAGGGACAGGCTCCGACAAGCGTCCTTGCAGGTGATGTTCGCATCGGTCTGACCGAAGCAGTAAATGACCTTGCAAAGAATCTCGGAGCACAAAATATTGAATACGGAAAAATGTTCGCAACGTCCAGCGCCGCGGGCGGATTGCGCATGTGCGTACACGGACTTGTTTATGATATGACCGTGAAGGCCGCTCAGGCGGCGGCTCTCGGTGCAGGTGCAATCATCAAACTTGCAACAGCCGGCAAACTGAGTGAATTCGACATTGACGATATTAAAGCAATCGACCCAAACCTTATCCTGCTTGCCGGCGGAACGGATTACGGCGAACGCGAAACGGCTGTTTATAACGCAAAGCTCATTGCCGCTTCCGGTTTGAAGGCTCCCGTTATTTACGGCGGAAACATTCAGAATCGCCGCATTATTGAGGATGTTTTTTCAAGAGCAGGCATCCCGGTTTATATAACAGAAAACGTCTATCCGAAACTCGATCTTTTGAACATCGAGCCCGCACGCAAAATTATTCACGCCGTGTTTGAGGAACACATCATTAAGGCTTCCGGCATGGAGCATATCCGCGATATGGTTACGGGCAACATAATCCCCACTCCCGGCGCTGTTATGGAGGCGGCACAGCTTCTATACAACGATATCGGCGACCTTGCCGTTATTGATATCGGCGGTGCAACCACGGATGTTCATTCCGTCACAAAAGGTTCCGATGAAATTGCAGTCATGCAGACAACACCCGAGCCTTTTGCAAAGCGTACCGTTGAGGGTGATCTCGGCCTTTTCGTGAATGCAAAAAACCTTGTTGATATGTTGGGCAGTGATAAGCTTTCCGCCGAACTCGGCATTAATACTGCCGAAGTGATGAGCAGATATTGCCCGATTCCAAACACTCCGGAGCAATTCAAGCTTACCGAAAGGCTTTGTCTGGCAGCGGGTCTTACGGCGATTGAACGTCATGCCGGCGCACTCCGATATATTTACACTCCGCGCGGAAGGCAAACAATTGCGGAAGGCAAGGATCTTTCAATGCTCAAATATCTTGTCGGCACAGGCGGTGCATTGACAAGGCTTCCGAATCGTGAACAAATAATGCGCAAGCTTGCGGACTGCAATTCCGGCGGGATGATGCTCTATCCAAAACCCGGCAGGCTGAAGCTGCTGTACGATAATCATTATATAATGGCTTCCCTCGGAGTGCTTTCGAAGGAGTATCCCGACGCTGCGCTTAATTTGCTCAAGCAGAGCATCGATGAAAGCAACCTTTAACCTTTTTTGCTGCGGGTTAAAACTCAAACATCAAAAACGGCTGCAAAACCTGAGGTAATAATATGAATCCGAAACTGATAATAAACCTGTTCAAACTGCGTACGAACCTTGACAGACTGGTTGGCCGCTGTCACGCTGTCGGTATTAAAACCGCGATTGTCACGAAAGTCTTCTGCGCCGATGAACGTATCTGCAGAATGATTTCAGAAAGCGAAGCGGATGCTTTTGCTGATTCGCGCGTGCAGAACCTTGCCGCAATTGCGGAGCTTCATTCCGATAAACCGACTCAGCTGCTTCGCATTTCAATGCAGAGCGAGGTCGAAGATGTCGTCCGCTATGCCGACATTTCAATGCAGAGCGAAAAAGAAACCATTCGACTTATCGGCGGTGCTGCAAAAAAGCTCGGCAAAGTGCATAAGATTATTCTTATGGTCGATATGGGCGACTTGCGGGAGGGCATTTTCAACACGGATGAAGCGCAGATTTTCTCCGCAGCGGAAGCAATTCTTGCCGAACCTGCACTTGAATTCCACGGAATCGGTGTTAACCTTACCTGCTACGGCGGCATCATTCCCGATGAAACAAATCTCGGCGGACTGCTTGCAATTGCAGACAAGCTGCGCAAAAGGTATTCTGTCCCCCTTCCCATCGTCTCGGGCGGTAATTCCTCAATGCTCACAATGCTGGAGGAAAATCGTATCCCCGAAGGCATTACCCAACTTCGTCTCGGCGAAAGTTTCGTCCTCGGTAACAATACCGAAAGCGGTAAGCCCGTCGAATGGCTGAATACAGATTGCTTTACTCTTGAAGCAGAGCTTGTCGAAGTTCAGCGCAAACCCAGCAAACCTATCGGAACAAGCGGTCTTAATGCATTCGGCGAACGTGTCACTTTTGAAGATCGCGGTGAAATGATTCGAGGCATTCTTGCAATCGGAAGGCAGGATGTGAACCCCGACGGACTCACCCCGCTTGACCCCGATGTTGAGATTATCGGTGCAAGCAGCGACCACTTAATCGTCAACCTCACCAACTGCAAAAAATACAAAGTCGGCGACACACTGAGGTTCATCCCCGATTACGGTGCATTGCTGAAACTGACAACGAGTAAATATGTCCACAGAGAGTATGCGGAGCAATAAGCGCTCTGCCCCTTGCTGCGAATGTGCGATATTCAATCGTGATACATAAGGTTAAAAGGCGGTGAATTATTATGGCATTCATTAAGATTAACAGTATCCTCAAAAAAAGAGGACAAAACGAGGTTCGCATTATCCCCGCAGCTGTTAACGGTGCAAGGATCAAGGTGCTTGTCGGCAGCTGTGCACATTGCGCAAAGCTTCGCGACAACGTTGTTGCTGCAATGAAGCAGGCGAATATTCCGGAAGCCGAGCTTGAAACCATAAGTGATCTTGTGAAAATCACCCGAATGGGCATTATCACAACGCCCGCGCTCATCGTTGACGGCAAACTGCTTTGCTGCGGAAAAGTTCTGAGTGTTGAGGAACTGCTGCCGCTGCTGAAACAGAACAGCGAGCCGAAAGCGGAATAGTTTCATTTCGATAACATTTGGAAACAGCCGCCGACTTCCATGCCGGCGGCTGAAAATTTTGTTTCCGCATTTAGTTATTTAAGCATTTAAATTTACGCTGCCGATCGGGCATTTGCATGCGCGCTAAGTCTGAACGGGCATTCAAATCTATTCTGTTGCCTTTTTTAAACGTGCAAGCAACTCGTCATCGTTCATCAAATGAGCATTTTCTATGAGCTCAATGCCCATCTCTTCCGCACGTCTGCGGAACGGATCCATTTCCCTTCCTGAACCCATCTTGCCAAGATAGGTTGCTGCAATGATTTTTTTTGCATATATGCTTCCAAACCTGTCTGCAACCGTGTTAAGTTTGTATAATTCATTTGAATCCACTGCGCCGTTTTTACATGAAACAAACACCGGGATCACGCCGCGCATAAGCATAACATCAATCTCGTTTTCGGTGTTTATGTCACAATAATCCGTTGATTCATCATAAAAATTCCATCGGCGGACAGAAGAACCGTGATTGCTCCAAACGATTGTTACACCGCTTGCCGCATCGTTATAGTATTGGTTCCCGTCATCGTCAAGTGCGGAATTCGCAAGCAACAGCATCTTGATTTCAAGCACACTTCCCGCTTTTGCAAGGCAGCGTTTAATCTGCGCGTTTTTATAGCGAAACGCAAGCAGTCCCGAGTCAACGCGGAGTTTTTCAATGATACCGCGCCTTCCGAGTTCTTCCGCCAATCGGCATACGCGGTTGAGCTTTTCCGTACAATTAGGGATGTGCTCCTCAGCATAGCGGAACGTCAGAAAAAAGTCCAACGGATCATCATCCTGCATTTTATAATGCGACAGCAGTTCGAGTGCATTCAGATTCATGTTCCACTGTGCAGGATCTGTTCTGCATAAATCCCACATTGAATTAACATCTTCGGCAAAATCATCGGAAAGAGACATTCGGTATGTTCCGTCACCCAGCACGCTGTTGCTGTAGCGCAGTTTTCCTCCGTGCAGGACAATATCATCCACTATTGAAAGCTTTGGGTTTGTGTTGTTGAATACCTTATTATTGTTATCGCAGTCCTGAACCGCTCCTGTCCGAACATTATAGTGATGCAGCTCAATATGGCGTCCTCCGTTCTTTGCATATCTTTCTGCAACGATTCCGGCAGCAACAAGCAGAAGATCCTCTCCTCCGGTGAGGTCAATAGAAAAATCTCCGGGTTCCGACTCAATGATGCCGCATAAACCCGAAACGGCATTTGTCAGGTTATTTCTGTCAACGGGCACGCAGCTTATCTCGATATCAAGATCGTGTGCCGCTGCAACCCGTTTCAAGATGCGTCCGTGTTCGCTCATATCACTGCTGCCGCCCGCAAGAATAACCTTATTCGGGCGCATCGACAGACAGCTTATTATATTTTCTACCGGGGTTCTGTCAAAAAATTCAATAACGGTCATTCCGAATACTTTGTCCTCCGTGAATTGCTTATACGGGTGTAAGCATTTATACATTTCATCAAGAAATTATGCCGCGCAGCCCTTCCGCACAGAAACCTTTCTTCAGATACTGCAAATCATGCCCACAGTGTTTTGCGAAAAAGTTCAATTCCGTATCCCCTTTTCGCAAAACTAACTCAAACCCGAATTATCCTTAGTATGACCGATTCAGCCTTAAAACTCACAGTGCGGCATCCTTAATCGGTGTCGCTTCGTTCCCGTTTTCTGATGATAATGCGAATCGGGGTTGCCTTGATTTCAAATGATTTGCGAATGTAGTTTTCAAGATAGCGCCTGTATGAAAAATGCATGAGCTCCGGTTCATTCACAAAAATAATAAATGTCGGCGGCTTGATGCCGGCTTGGGTGGAATAATACACACGCAGACGTCTTCCTGCATTCACGGGCGGTTCATTCATTGTGACTGCTTCGCTGATTATATCGTTCAGCTTGCCCGTCGATATGCGAGTGCAGTTCTGCTCATATGCAAACTCCGCAAGTTCCATAACTTTGTTGACGCGCTGTCCCGTTTTTGCAGATATGAACAACATCGGAACATAGCTCATGAACGCAAGATCAACAAGCATTTTCTTCTTGAATTTCTCGGCTGTATAGGTATCTTTTTCGATAAGATCCCACTTGTTGACAATGAGTACGGAAGCCTTTCCTTCCTCGTGTACATAGCCGGCAATGCGCACGTCCTGTTCGCTCAGTCCGCGTTCCGCATCAACAACAATGAGCGCAATATCACAGCGGCGAATGGCTGCAAGCGAGCGGATAACACTGTAACGCTCAACGGTTTCATCTTCAACAGAACGCTTGCGGCGTATGCCCGCAGTGTCTATCAAAGTGTATTCTTTATCGTTCCATGTAAATGGTGAATCGATTGCATCCCGCGTTGTGCCCGGAACGTTGCTGACGATCGTCCTTTCGTGTCCGAGAAGTGCATTTACAAGGCTGGATTTACCAACGTTCGGCCTGCCCACAATCGCAATGCTCGTGTTATCATTTTCACTTTCCTCTTCAATATGCGGGAAATACGAAACAATTTCGTCAAGCATATCACCGAGACCCAATCCCTGTTCGGCGGAAATTGTTATCGGACTGCCTATACCGAGGGTATAGAAGTCATAAACAGCATCTTCGTATTTCGGATGATCAATTTTGTTTACGACCGTCACGATCGGTTTTTTGCTGCGGCGGAGCATATCCGCAACATCCTCATCCGCTGCTGTAAGCCCCGATTTGCCGTCAAGAAGGAAAACTATAACCTGCGCCGTTTCAATTGCAAGCTCTGCCTGCCGACGCATTTGTTTTGCAATTATGTCCTCGCTTTCCGGCTCAATGCCGCCGGTATCAATAAGCGTGAACCTGTAATTCAGCCACTCCGCATCCGCGTAAATGCGGTCACGTGTCACGCCCGGAGTATCCTCAACTATCGCTATGCGTTTCCCCGCTATTTTGTTAAAAAGTGTGGATTTGCCGACATTCGGCCTTCCCACTATTGCCACCAAGGGTTTCATTATTTATGCGTTCCTTTCAATCAGGTTAATTATATCGTCAATAAAATCATAACCGTCGTCCGCGCTGACGCGCCAAATCGGTTTTTGCAAGGCAGCCGCAAGTTCGTCAGTGCACATTCCGTCAAGAAAAACAACATCGTTCTCTCTCAGCATAGTGTGCGGTATCAGCAAAGCTTCTCCGTTCAAACAGTCTTTGCATTGCTTAATTATATCTCCCGCCGTAACCAATCCCGTGACCGTGACGGTGTTGCCGAAAAAATCGTTAACAACGGGGTGCACATTGATTTTTATATTGTACGGCAGAAGTTTTTTGAAAAGCCTGCTCATGTGCGGCGCGATGGAGACCCCGCTCACGGAATCAAACTCACGCATTCGGGGCGCAGTCGGTAAATCTTCCAGTGCATTCATAAAGTCGTGTTCGAACCGTCTGAACAGTCCGACGCCGTTTTCTATCTGTTCAAAATCACCGCATTCCTCAAACGTCGGAAGCTCCTGACCGGCCGCAAGGTACATCTCGTCCGATGCATATACAAAGTCCGAAAGCCCATGATTCTTTTTAAACTCATCGATAAGTTTGATGGCAGCGGATGCACTTTCCGCAGTTGTCGGCTGAATCTCTGCAAGTCCCTGCCTATGTGCAGTGAGTCCAACAGGAACTACAGCCACGGAACGGCATTCCGGGCGAAGGGCAAAAAGGTCATTCAATGTTTGCTTCAGCACATCGCCGTCATTGTAGCCGGGACAAAGCACAATCTGGCAGTTGAATGCAAGTCCTTCTTCGTGCAGACGCGTAAGCCGTGAAAGAATGTTTTCGGAATTTGGGCTCCGCATCATGCGTTTACGCACTGCGCCGTCCGTTGCATGAACGGAAACATAGAGCGGTGAAACGCGGCGGGCAATCATACGTTCAAACTCTCTGTCGCTGACATTTGTAAGCGTGACATAATTGCCCATTATCAGCGACAGTCGCCAGTCATCGTCCTTGAAATACAGCGTTTTTCTGTTGCCGCGCGGCATCTGATCGATAAAGCAGAATATGCAATGGTTTGCACATTGCCGTACCGGACTCATGAGACTTGTTTCAAAGTTCAGTCCGAGCGGCTCATATTCTTCCTTAGTGAGCGAAATTTTGAATTCTTCCTGCTGTTTGCCGCATTGAGCGCCGTCCGCACAGAGTGTTAATTCAATGTTTTTTTCGGCAGTAAGACGTTCATAATCGATAATATCAACAACCGGCAAATCATTTATGCAGGTGAGGTACATGCCGGCGCAGACACCCGCACAAGCCGCAGGAGAGCCCGGGTCAACTCCGATTATCTTATGTTTCATAGAAAGCATCCTCCCTGCCGACTCAATATCAATGCGCAGCCGCGCATTTGCACTCAAAAAACCTCCGGATAACCAGTTTTGCAGAAAAAATACCCCTTATCGGAAGAATTCCGCAGGCATTTTTTCCTCAAAAGCCTTATCCAAAGTTTCATTTGAATTATACCATATAAAGCAGCATTTAGCAAATATCGCAGCCGAATACCCCCGGAGCATATCATAATGCGCAGCCGCAGCGATATAAGTCTGTTTAATCTGCACTCACGATCATATCGCTATACCTCGTATTTGAAATCTATCGACTTATAGACTTCGTATGTATAATAATCCTGCTTTTCCTGAGAAAGAACTTTTCCGTTGCTTTCGATCAGTGTGTATTTCTTTGCTGCACCGTTATCATCGAGCTCAAAGCGGTATCTTACCACATTATTGATTTTAAATTCCGCCAATCTGCCGAACCCCTCCTTAAACCTTCGCATAATAACATCAACATGATGACTGTCAATGTATTCGTACTCTTCGGAGGTGAATTCCGGTCCATAGTAATCATCAAAAGACTTAATCATAACACCGTAAACATAAAAGTACTCTTTCATGTATCCGTTTTCGCAGATAACAACAGAACCTGAATTCTTGTTTGCATCATGCATGTGATAATTCAACCCTATCTCAATTCCGTTTTCGCGCTTTATAAATTCGTATTCCCGAGGGATAAGCATACCGTTTTTTGCATCGTCCAAAAACGATGGGAATGCTTTTTGAAAGTCAGACACATCGAAGTTTGAGACTGTTATCTCCAGATCCAGATCACATTCTTCGCAGTTTTCGGCCGTAATTAATTTGCCGTTTTTATCAAACCCGTATCTGTACGTTGGAATTTTTGTTCTCGGCTTTGTTTTTAGCAGACGGCCTCTCGTCACGTTGCCGATAACCGTATCAAGAACACGACTGGGACAAAAATAGCCGCGCGGCAAGTAAACACTTCCCGATCCATATTTTACTGCTGTCACATTCTCCTTTACAGACTTATAAGTCTCCCATCGATTCGGGTAGTTCTCGATGATCATGGAAATCAGTCTTTCACGCCATTCGGTTATTTTGTTGTCACTTAACATAGTTTTTCGCCCTTCACAGACCATTTAAATGTTTCATTCATCATTTTCAGCTTCGCCGAACCGAACGCTGCTGCATGCCACCCGCAGTTTGTCGCCGGACGAAAACTCAATCAAAACTTCTATATAGTCGTCTTTAGATTTTAGTTTGCAAAATTTATATTCAGGTTTCATATTTTCAAACAGCCTTTGCACAAGATGCGATTTCTTTCCGTTTAATATGCTCAACGAAAAAACATACGGCGATGCACCCCAATACTCGCAGTTGGACATCTCCGTTCCGATCACGTCAACGCAAGTAATGCGGATTCTCTTGAGTTCAGCGTGTTCAAATGATTCGCTGCTGTCAAAATCGGGTGGTACGACAAACGGCCACTCCGGTTTGACCACTGTTTCAAGTCGATTATGTACACGATCAAACACAAAACTTTCGAAGCAGGCATCGTGCAGACTGATATTGTTCACTTCATGGATATTTCCGTTGTTTATTACCATAGTACTCCTCAAAAATACAAAAACACACAGCTCGGGCACACATCAACACGCACGACTCGTATCCGGCGTTTGTCAGTCCGCAGCTTGTTTATTGATTGACCGAGGCCGTTTCTTCTTACTGCCCGTGAGTTTAAGTATATTTTATAGCACAGCTGCCGCTGCTGTCAATGAGTTTTGCAGCATTTTTTGCAAGCGTAGCGTCCCGGGCGTCAAATCATACAGTCCCAGTTCTTTCATCAACGTGCATATCCCGCATTTTCTGCAGCATCCTCGCAGTTAGCGTACGCTAACTCATTCGCTTTAAAAAAAGCGTTGTCGCAGAGTTCCTTTTTCAAAGCAAACGCTGATTTCAGGATGCTTTCCGACAAGCATAGTTACTCAGCTCTTTAAGTATACAAAGCACGGCTTGTTCGGTTCCACCTTAAAGCTGTTCTTTGTGTACTCTGTCACGCATGTTATAACATATATAGCTTCGACTTGTCAAGAGCGATTGAGCCTGCTTTCAAGATTTCACCCCTGCCGAGCACCTTCTCGGGCACATGTTCGAGAAGGTG